>OCQM01000012.1_pt1 | contig 23984 bp, 19 predicted proteins | sample 1538431 | NCBI WGS metagenome assembly OCQM01 (sample SAMN04571691, study PRJEB22368) | human gut metagenome | biome: human gut; material: stool | host: Homo sapiens | place: Luxembourg | collected 2012-06-29
GCTAAAGCGTTATAGCCTTTCTTTTTTTGATTAACAAGAGAGAGTTGTAAGTAACGAATCATATTAGCCAGAGAGGTACCTGCCATAGAACCCTGTATACCCATATCCCCCAATACACCGATGGCAGCAGCCGTTTGCCGAAGATCTACTCCAGCAGTTGCCATATCTGCTCCTGCATAAGATATGGACTGGGCTAAATCTGTCAAAGATATATTTGCATTAGTAACTGCAGTATATAAGTCATCGGTTACTCTAGCGGCTTCTCCCATTGGGATTTGGTACATTGACATGATATTAGTCATCAAGTCAGCTACACCACCTTTCTGTCCCACTGGCATAGTAAAGATTGAAGCCAGCTTAGATGCTGGCCCAATCATTTCTTTAATAGCATCGAATTTATTACCTGCCATAGCCAGGTATCTTTGTCCTGATGCAACATCCGAAGCAGTAAGAGGAGTTATCTCATTGACATCTTTTGCCAATTGTAACATCTCTCTTTGTTCTGCAATGGTAGCACCGGCAATTTTCGAAGCAGTCCAAACTTCATTCTGAACACCCGCAGAGTATTTATAGGCCCTTGCCATTCCCCCTACGAGCTGCATTCCGAAGTCCATTGTATTAGAAGCTGACATCTGTATACCTCTATTCCAGGTACTCATGTCATTCATCATAGTTCTGAATGACCCAGATATCTTGCCAGCCTCTTGAGAGAATCGGTCTTTTAATACCATGGCAACACCGACCTCTACTATACTCCTACTGGTATTCATAATTTATTTTCTTTTCTTTAATTGTTTATAATATTGTTCGGCCATTTCCTTAAATATTTTCCTGATTCTATACGGAAGACGTAAAAAGCCGAGATAGTCTAAGGCTATCTCGGCTCTGGTGATATAAACAAAATCACTCTCTAACATTACTCTTCCGTCAGGTAGAAAAAATTGGGTGCCCAAACTATAGGATAAGTTCTTTCTTCTCCAGTTAAGGGATTAGTAATATGGGACTCTCCCTTAAAGATAGGGTCAATAGAGATTATATACTTTCTCATCTCAGCCATATCCTTTGCAGTAAAAGGAGTAAAGTTTTCTACCTTCTCCCAATTACCGTCTACTTCTAAGTAAAGATTCCGACAAAGTAAGGGGGCATTCTTAGTTTGTTTATCCAAGGGTAACTTCATGAACTCTTGTTCTCCCTTACCAGTCATACAATCAAATTTGATTTTCTTGCCCGATGAAAGAAGGTATTCATGACCGGTTAATTGAATACCCTTTGGATAATAAGGGATGGCATCTGGTTTTTCATCAAATACCCTATTATCAGTGGGTACTTCTGAATAATCGAAAAGGAACTCATGAAGGTCTTGGCCATAAGTAACTTTACCACCGTTCTCTTTACCCCAGTCATATTCAAATTCTACTTCCTCTCCCAGTGAGAATATACGAGAATTGAAAATAATTGCATAGCGGTCATTGACTGGTAGATTGAGAGCATCATCAACGGTTAGCTTACCGTTAGGAGTGGCATTAGTTCTAATTACGATTGCTGCAATGAACTTGGTAAGGTTCATTAAAGTTTTCATGTCTGAAAGGTTACTGAGAATGTCTTCATCAGCTCCATTCTGTTCTCTAATTTCATATTCGAAACCAGAGGGTCCGGTAAATCTAAATGTTCTAAATTCCATAATTTTGATATATTTAATGTTTACAAATGTTCATAGTACTCCGTATAACAACAAGAAAGGGGTGAGCTCCTATCACAGGAATCCCACCCCTCCACCGAATCTTAGTAAAAATAAACTAAGGAATTAGTATTTGTCTGCAGTACCCACCGAGAACTCTATGGACTCTATGGTATTCTCTGAAGCCATTCTGTCCAAGTCTAAGCCGGTAATCTTACATGGCCATACCTCTTCGAAGACGTGGGTATTAAGAACCGAAACTCCATCTTCGGCAAGTTCGTTTACAATAGCCGTTTCCCAATATTGGCTTGGTACTAAGCCACCACCAACTATATGGTCTTGGCAAGAATAGAGCCAGTCATGAAGCCAGGTATCTGAACCTGCAGTAGTCATAAGTTTCTCTACGATAAGATTACCTATAGTAACCCTACCAGCAGTTTTAACATCTCTATTGACATCCCCATGAGCCACCTGGTCAATCTCAATATCAGGCAAAGTACAACTTTGGAATAGATAAGTATTGATAGGGTGTTTGGGGAACATGATACTCCACAAGAATTTCTTCCGTGGATTTTTTACTTTTGCTCCCATCGTTATATGTTTATAGGTTATTACTTGTTTCTACAACTGATACCGACTTAGAAGCAGCATCAATTACAATCTCCATAGTTACCTCTTGCATAGGAACTACGTCTTTATACTTAAGGATAGCACGATATTTACCTTGACGGGCATCTGCTTCGTTATTTACGGAAAGATCATCCCAAGAAGTTGCATCCTGGTCACCCATCCAAGTATATTCTGTCATGGCATCTTCATCTACCAAAGAATCTAATGTAGGTTTAACTTCCAACCAAATTCTTTTCCAAGTTCCCCAAACGTTGGGTTCTTCCAAGTATTTGTTAAGTACTGGACGAAGGAACTTCTTCAAATACAAATTCAATCTTACGATTGAAAGGAATCTTTCTGAATCCTGTTTTACCTGAGAAGAGAAACAATGCCATAGCATGGTTTGTTTACCTGCATCGGGAGTATCTTTGATTACCATCTCATTGATATAATTCTGAGCAAGTGTGTTCAGTTCATTATATCGAGAAGGAGAACCATAATTTGGACATACGGGCCCAACTGCATCTCCAATAACTCCTCGGTTCATACCAGCAAAGGATTTCCAAGGACCATATTGAGTAGCAGAAGCATCTCCCAAACCTGCAATGGTACCCACTACATCAGAATCTTGAAGATTGCCGTTCTCATTGTAGTACTTAAGGCCACCTCCAAAGTAAGCAATATACTTGGAATTACCCACGGTACCAAGACAAGCCTGTACCCAAGTAACCTGAGCTTTATAGTCTCTTGGTTGAGTACCCTGGGTGTAATGGGTTAAGTGTTTTGGGACTTCTATGTACAGTACCCATTCCATCAATTCTTTTGCCATATCTGCAGCAGCCTTATATACCTTGAGTACGTCAGCATCAGTAGTAAGGTGTTGAGAGATATGGGAAATGAATAATTGGTAAAAGTCAGTGTAGTCCCTTACTAAATCCAATGAAGCGATCCATTCATCAGCAGTAGGGTTAGAACCAGCACTACCTACGGTACCGGTAAATAGTTTCTCGGTATCTGAAGGAGCTGCTCCCCCAACTGTTACAGTAACGGCATTTTTTGTACCATCTACACTATCGGTAAGCCATTTGATTAAGTTCTCAAAAGATGAACCAGCAACTACTACCGGTTTGATATACTCTGAGTTCTTAGCAAAGGCACTAAGAGCAAGGTAATCTACCGAAGTATTATTGTTATCATCGGCAGTTTTATAAGTTACTACCGGACCTTGTTCAAGTACCTGGCCATTGCCTGAATAGATTCTATAATACAAGGTATTGGATTGTTTATAGAAACCTACCTGGAAGGTATCAGTACTACCGATTGGGTCTCCATAACCTTTGGTTACCAATCCCAAACTATAAGTAGTTCCCCCAGAAGCAATGGTTATCAATGCTGCAGGAGTAGCAGGGTCTGGAGTAGCAGAAGCAGGTGCTATACCTTCCTCTTCGGATTTAGCAACTGTTTTAGCTTTACCCGCAGTTGCAGCTACTGTACCTTGAGTAGCTCCCTTACCAAGCACTCGAATAACACGAAGCTTAGAACCACCTTGCAAAGCCTTTTCGATATTTGATACAGAACCATCGGGTACAATTTCAGAACCATAGATTCTTTGGAACTGAGAGAATGTAGAGATGATTTCTGATGGGTCATCATAAGGGCCCTTAGTAGTTCTAGCCAATACACAAGAAACTCCTAACATGGGAGTAGTTTGAAGAACATTGTTGTTCTTAAACTTAAAATCAACATGAGGTGAAGTTGGCATAATTCTATTGTGATTAAAGTTAATTACTCGTTTAATTTATACTCTAGAGTATTGTACCTATACCTTAGGTACTTTTAACTCTAACATTTCATTTTCGTTTTGTTCTAACAAACCAATGAGAACTGATATATCCTGGATAGGTGTAAGTATACCTTCTTCCAGGGGTTTTTCTGGAAGAATACCATCTTTACATATGTAAGTATATACCTTTTCAAGTATTCCATGTTCTACATCTGGATGATCATAATAATTACCAATTTCAATGAATAGGTTTCCGGTTGATGCAAGCCTGCCATTGTCCCATTCCTCTAAATCATTGAAATAAGGTTTTATGTATCCTCTAGCAGGTAAGCTAGTATATAAGATTGTATGTAGTAATCTCATATCTGCTTGAGTTTGAGAAACTAGATGTACATCTATGGTAATATCTTTGGTTTCATAAGGAAACTCTGAAGCTTGGTAATTACCGTCTTCAAGTCTATCACCAATAATGTATTTGTTCACACCAATATCCCCAGCATAATAACCCTGTAATTCTAGGGTTATTCTTGGGAGAGTTTTAGGGCCTTTCACTTGATTATTCCCGATACCAAATAGGGGTATAAACTTCTTCATATTCTTAATTGCCTCTTGAAATCTTTTTTCGTTTTCTTGAGACAAAGGTAAGAAGTCTTCTGGATTCAAAGTTAGACCCATTTCTAACATTGTACTTAGTAAAGAGATATAAAAAGTTCTCTCTACTATCTCTTCTGAATTTACCATTAATTTCCTAATCTAATTTTTAGTTGAACTTCATGGCTACCAGTATCATTTATAATCCCGTTATAAGTTACAATTATACCCCCCATCGAGAATGTATTGGTTTCAAGGTGGCCAGTACAATTTAATTCACTAACCCAAGTAGTACTTATATTAGATGGGTAATCAGTAAGCCATACTTTATAGGGAAAGAGGTCTGCCCCAGGAGCAGGAAAAGTACCTTCTATGGTTTTACTAATGTCTGTTATCTTAAATTGTTTTATAAACTTAGCAACTTCATAACCATTGATATGGTAGTATTGGTATCCCTTTACACCCCTAATAGAAGCAGTACTACTGCCTTGTCCAACACCGGGGAATGGTATATTAGGAGTTGGTTCAAAACCATACTCAGTAGTTCTTTTACCAGGAGATTGTTTTATAGTTATATCTTTCGTACCAGCCTGAGATACTATTCGTATAACACCGCTTCTTTCCTTTGGATTATAAGTGCTTGCCTCATACTCGTTGTTATAAGAGAGCGTCTTAACTGTTAATTTTCCAGCATTATTACCCTCCCCAATTTCTTTGGTTATATTTAACCAATCCAAGGAATTTTCAACAGTCCAATCTAAGGCTCTATATTCTTCTTGAGGTTCACCACCAATATATTTTTGTTCATAACTATAAACTGATACTTCCCAAATCTCAAGCCTTTTGGTACCATCAAAAGTATAACTATCACTGTCAGGTGAAATAGTAAGGAAGGGCTTCCAAGTTTCTACTACTGGGGATTTTCCCTTTTGTGTAAAAGTAACTTCCCTTTCTACTCCCTGAACTATCACTTTTATTACTTGTTCTTTATTAGATTCTGATTCATTAGCTGCTTTAGGCTTCACTCTAATAGTAGCAGGACCAGTCCCTGATAAAGAAGATATTTCGAAATCCGACATATTATTTTACTTTCCTTAATTCATTTCTAACCGCATTACGTATCTCCTTTTGTAAAGCTGCTTTTCCACCAGCAGCTTTATAAGCAGGACCCCAGAGAGGACGAGGTGGTAAATTACCATCCCTACTACCATACTCTAGCATAATAGCTATCTGGTTCAAAGTTTTTCTAGAAGTCTTACCAGTATAAGTAATCTTCTTGATTCCAATTGGTAATCCAACAAAAGTCCGTTTTTTACCCTTTACTAAAGTAACTGATCTAGCATACTGACCAGTAAGGTGTAACATAGTGTGATCCCCATCTTTTTTATATTTTTTATATTTTTTAATGGTTCCTGGAGCATGGGGTGGCCATGATACTCCTGAACCTCTTGGTGGAACACCCGTATTCAAACTTCGTCTTACTATACGAAGAAGTTGATTGCCAAACTTTTCTGTACCTTTCGCATAGCCTTTGGTTAAGATACTGGGAGTTTTGGCAATCAACCTTTCTGCACGAGCTTGTTCTCGTTTATCTACGTATATTTCTAGAGGGCCAACTGGAGTCGATAGTGTAATATTAACCGACTTACTTGGCATAATTCTTACTGTTGTTTAGGTTTATCCAATCCCAACTCCTGAGCAATCCTTTGTAACAGAGTCTCTTGAGTAGAGATTCGTTGGTCCATGATAAAAATGTTCTAGTGTTGTAATTAAACCTATGCAATTTCGAATATGTACTCATAGGTAATAGTAGCAGCATTTTGACTAATATTTATGGTCAATTCCCAACCATAGTCATCATTGTCATTTGGTTCTATTACTACTGACCCACTCCTTGAACTCGTAGAAGTATTTTCGGTTATATCCAATCTTATCGAATATAAGCCATCCCCTTGGTGAGTTATATTTACGGTTACCCAGGTGGGGTAATCGTAACTTGAAACGGTTAATCCAGAAGGATATCTGGTACCCGTATTTTCGGTACCATTGATTACCTTAGTACTGAAAGCATAAGCCGATATAGCACCAATAGTGTTTGCTGTAGCTACTACGGTTTTACTAGTTGTCTTACTACCAGTAGGTGAATCAAATCCCAGATAGTATTTATAACTCTCAGTTCTTCCTGATTGTGATACGTTTACCTGTAAGGTTTTACCTGACTCTTTTTGAGTAAGCGTATGGGTAAATGAACGAGCAGCCCCAGTATTTTCATCGGCAGTCCAAGCTGTTACATAACCTCCAGAACTAGTGTAGTGTAACCAAGAAGGTATACCAGTTATTGAATCATAAGCTACATCAGTAGGGCTACCAGAAGCTACTCCATTAATATATTTCTGTTTAGTTGAAGTAGCATTAAATAGCTTATTACTACTGGTTGGGGCTCCACCTAAAGCAGAGAAAGTTAATGGCTTAGCATCCTTAAATGTATAAGTATAGGTTACAGTAGCTGCTGATTGAGTAATGTCCACATAATCCGATACTCCCTGATATCTAGCATATACCCTTGCAGACCTAGAGGATGTACCAGTATTCTCAGTTACTCTCAAAAAAGGGGCTGAGCCAGAAGGGGTTACTATAGTAAAACCAGATACTTCGGGTTCTATACTTAAAGTTGGAATAGCACTAGAGTGTCCAGCAGAACTAGTTGCTCCTGAAGACCAATGGTTGGTTTTTGGAGCAGTAGCACTTGGGTATAAAGATACATCTTCACCACCATTATTCACGGTATAGGTACCAGCAGTAAGTTTTACACTCCAAGAACCCGTAGTAGTACTGGTAATTTTATTCTCTGCTTGGTATACATTGATAGGTACAGTTTTAGTTTTACCATTTAGAGAAATGGTAGCTGTAAGTGTACCTTTAAGTGTTCTGGCTTTAGCAGTAGTCCCTAAAGAAATTGCGGTTACTGCTGCACTATAAGTAATGGTAGCACCAGAGTTAACTGTACCAGCACCTTGGGTGCTACCATTCCAACCATAGGTTTGTGTATAAGTTGGTAAGGTAGTAAAAGAACTTCTAGTACCTCCACTTGCAGGTATATCAGTTACTGCACCTCCACTTGCTGTAATTTCGCTATAGGTTAAGTAACCAACAGACTGAGAACACGATATGGTTAACTTCTTTCCTGTTTCTGCTTGAGTAAGCGTTACAGTACCAGACTTTGCAGAAGTAGAAGTATTATTTGTCATAATTACAGAAGTACCGCTTCCAGATACGCTACCAGAGTTGGCTCTAGTATAAGTTAAAGCTATTTGGTTACCATAATTATGCCCATTTCTTAATTCTTGCTTGTAAGAAGTAACTGAAAAAGTTTTGGTACCTCCAGTAGCCCCAAAAGACATAGAGGTAGGTGTTACACTCCAACCATAACTCCAAGATTGAGAGGCCGCTGCTTGAGTGAAGGTTAATTTTTTAAGAGTTTTACCCGATTCATACTGTGTAACAAGAGTATTGGAATCCGACCGAGAGGTTAATCCCAAATTCTCTGAAGCAGTCCAAGGAGGTACTGAAGGATGATTAGCTACCCATGCGGGTATATTACTAATAACATAATTTACCGTAATTTCAGACCCATTAGCTACCCCATCCCAATATTTCTGTTTTGTAGAAATAAAACCAAACCCCTGATTAGAAGAGCTTGGGTTACCCAAAGCATCGAAGCTTACACTACTGTATCTAGTAGTAAAAGTATACTTATAGGTTACCTTATGAATATCTTCGAGTTTGACACATTCATTATTTCCATAGGAACTGGCATTGGATAGTTCCAACCCCACATAATTCTCCCCGGTTCCTGTCGAGGGGAGTGCTAACAATTCAGCCTTGGTAGGGCAGTCATTTCCTGTCTTACCAAGGCCTACTTTAGTTTTGACAGCACTCCAGGTTGCTATCTCTCCCATGATTATTTATTTTTAAGTTCTTGAATCTCAGCCTTCAAAGCCTTAATCTCATCGTAGAGAAGTTTAATACCTTCAATTGCCAAAGTTGACATCTTGTGATATTTAACTTGTTTTACGAGTACATACTCTTCCCCATTGATTTCCAAAGTTTCGAATTCCTCTGGATTAGGTACTGTAGATTTCTCTACTGGAACTTCCTCTACATATTTACCAAAGCCTAAGCCCTCGAGGTTCTGAGCAATAGTTCCCTCGTCCTCTTTACCAAGCATTTCGAATGACTTGGTTGGTATCTGGCAAATCTGTTCCAGAGTATGATTCAAATCCTTAATGTTAGATTTGAGTCGAACATCTGAAGATTCTTTGAAGAAACCGGTAGGAGCAGTAGTCTTAGCAAATACTACATTATCTGTAGTTGCCAATCCCAATTGAGCTCTGGTTACTACATGAGGATTATCTTTTCTACCTGCATGGCTATTGATTGATGTTTGAGCAGCAGTACCGGCAGCCTTAGCATCTGCAATAGCAGTAGCTTGAGCAGTAGATACTGGCTTATCAGCATCCGAAGTATTAGAGGCATTACCCAAACCAACCTGAGATTTGGTAACTCCATGAGGATTTGCTTTATTGGCAATGTGGTTATTTACCTTAGTTTCCAATGCAGTCAAATCCGTACCAGTATCTGAAATCAAACCATCAACATAGGTTTTCAATTCTGTTCTTAAGCTGTTGATAGCATTGGTTCTATCAGTAATCTCATTTGCCAACCCAGTAGCGGTATTATCCAACTTAACCTTATCGGCTGCAGTCATTACACCTGCCTTAGTAGTCGTAGCAGCAGGTATAGTAATTGCATATCGAGTTTCATTAATTTGGTAATGACCGTTCTCTTGTTTCTCTGCCCACCAATAAGCAAGTGTTAAATTAGTAGCAGTAGAGTCTAGGTTAATCAAATTACCTGAATTACCCAAATCTCTAGCCAACATGCGGTCAGGTAGAGTTGCCAACAAATCATTGATAGCCTTATCGGCATTGGTTCGATTTGTAGTTTCAGTAGTAATTTGATTAGGTAAAGTGGTATCAAGTTTTACCTTATCAGCTGCAGACATAACTCCAGCTTCTGTAGTAGAAGCGGCCTTAATCTGAGAGTAGTGATCTTGAACATTACCGTTTCCAAACCAACACTTAAAGTTCAGTTGAACTGATGAAGCTTGATAAGTGTTGTTATTAAAATGGGATGCACCATTAGCTTTAAGTGAAGACATTTGTCTTTCAAGTTCCTTACCTCTTGCACCGTCAAATGCAGTACCTGCAATCTGACCGATAATAAGAGATGAGGTGTTACTGTCTACAAAGGCAGTACCTGACCAACGGAATTGGTAAGAAGGTTCTCCACTAGCAATGTTTACATAGATTTTACCTGACTCACCAGTAATAGGTCGAGTATGGGCAGCATCTGAATATAGCTGGATATTGGTTAATCCTCCAGTTGCACCTACGGTATGGGTTGCATATACCTCGATAATGTCATCTACATAAGAAGGCAATTGACTTGCGGGTACAGTACCATTAGCATCCAAGGAAGCGAATCCATTAGCTTTGCCCTTTGTAGCTACAAAGGCATCATGCTTAGCTTCTAGAGTGTTAATGTTATTCTGCAGTTTATTATCAAGGGCAGTATCTGCTGCAGTTCTATCGGTAATCTCTTTATCAATTCTTGCACCCAATGCAGTATCAGCAGAAGTACGAGCAGTTGCTTCATCACTTACAGCTTTAGTAAACTTAGTATCTAAGGCAGTATCAGCAGCTCTTCTATCGGCAATTTCCTTAGCAAGAGCAGCTTCTGATTCTTCTCCCAAAGCCTCGATAGCATCAATACGGTCCTGAGTTTCCTTAGCAATAGCATTGGGTAAGGTAACATCAAGTTTCACTTTGTCTGCTGCAGTCATTACACCTGCAACAGTTTGTGATGCTGCAGCTATATCTTTCTCTACTGAGTTTACCATGGTATATTCACCATCTACTATACTGTGAACTTGTCCAATAATAGTCACCTTCTCAGCAGTTGCAGATTCGTCTATCCAGGTAATTAAATCAGCAGGTATAGAATCAAACAGTTTCTTATCTGCTGCAGTTTGTACACCAGCCTTTTCTGCTGTAGAGGCAGGCAATGTAATAGGATTCTGAATGGTAGTGTTATCGTCTATCTTTGTTTTTGTTGCAGCTATGCCTACTGTAGTTTCATTAGGTGTTACTGCACCAAGGGCAAAGTTAGCAGTAGATATTCTATCTAATTCTACCTTATCTTTCGCAGTCATAGTACCAGCCTTAGTAGCAGATACCTGAGGCAAATCAAAAGTTTCGGTAGTATCAGCATTCAAACCGTTATCCTTAGTTACGGTTACTGTTACCTTATTAGCATCAGAAGCTGCAGAGAGATCAGTTAAAGAATTTGGGTCTAACCCATCTAACTTAACCTTGTCTGCGGCAGACATAACTCCTGCAAGAGTTTGAGTTACCGGGAGTAAGTTCTTTGTAGCTTCTACTTCTTCACCATATTGGTTATTTGCATTATCCTTGGTTGAAGTCTTTACCTTGAAAGAAAGTTGGGTACCGGTTCTTGTTACAGCACTAACATCGGTAACCATGGTATCAGGCAAAGCATCAGAAGTACCTTCTTCAGCTACCAGTCTTTCTTCATGGTCATCGGTAATGTTAGTGAATTTATTATCTAAGGCAGTATCAGCATCGGTTCTGTCCTGAATTTCTTTATCGATACGTTTACCCAAAGCTGTATCGGCAGCAATACGGGCAGCTTCTTCTGCATCAATGTTATCCTGGAGAACTTTATCTGCGGCCTTTCTTTCCTCTCTCTCTGTATTTAAGTCAGAAGTATTCTGGTCAATCTTTGCTTCTAATCGAATATCCTCAGCCTTACGAGCAGCGATTTCATTATTCAGCAAATCGGTAATGGCAGTATAGTTACCATTAATGTTATCCTGAATACCCTGAATCAATTCCAGATTACGTTGAATATTAGCAGCATTCTGAGTTACCAGAGCATGGGTAGCATTCAAGGAAGTTAACAGCTCCGTACGAGTTTCAGTTACGAAAGTTCTCAACTCATTTACCGTAGTAGTAAGTGTAGTACTTAGGTTAGTGAAAGACTGTTGTAAGGTATTATCACCTTGTTCACGCAGATTCTTTTCGGCAGTAAGCTTATTCTCCAACTCGGTAAGCTTAGCAGTCATTGTAGCTGCAAAGTTGGGGTCATCTCCAAGAGCCTTAGCAATCTCTGCTAAAGTATCAAGTACCTCTGGTGCAGAACCGATAATCTTTTGGATAGCGGCTTCAACCTGTTCAGAATTTTGGAAATCTGAATCATTCAGTAATTCAGATACCTTGGTAATGTAATTGGCATGTTCTTCAATGCCCTCCAATTTAGCAAAGAGTAAATCGGTAAAGTCATTTGAAGAAAGTACTTTACCGTCTACCTTGTCTACCTTCTTGGAATCTAAGGCTTGGTCAGCAGCAATCCTATCTGCCTTCTCTTGAGCCAAAGCATTATTAATAAGGGTATCTTGGTTAGCTCTTTCTGTAGCTTCCTTATCGATATTATTTTGTAGCCCAGTATCACCAGCCAAACGAGCATTTCTCTCAGTAAGGATATCCTGGTTAATACCAGCCATATCATCTTTGTGATTCTGAAGGTTAACATCAATCTTTGCCTCAAGAGAAGTTTCTTTGGCAATAGCCCTTTCCTTCTCGGTATTGATAGCAGTAGTATTGGCATTTACCTTTTCTTTAAGCTCATTCATAGCACTGGTATTACCAGTTTCTAGAGAATCAATACGGGCTCCCAAAGCATTATCTCCAGCAATTCTGTCTGCCTTCTCTTGGTCGATTTTTGTATTGAGCTTATCTACCTCAGATACCAAAGCTTGTTTAGTATTATCCAACTTAGCTGTGAACTCAGTACTCAATGCCTTATCGGCTGCAGTACGGTCTGCTACTTCTTTATCAAGGTTTACCTGAAGAACCTGGTCAGCTGCAGTCCTTTCTACTCTTTCAGTATTGAGGTCAATATTAAGAGTATCGATACGAGAACTCAAAGAACTATCGGCATTTGTACGGTCTACGATTTCCTCGTTAATCATATCCTTAACTTCCTTGTAGTTATCACCTACAGTCTTAGTTAAGTTTGTGATTGCCTCTGAGTTTCTTTCAATATCATGTTGGTTAGTAGCGATTGCTGTAGTATTGGCATTTACCTGAGCAGTGAGTTCGTTACGCAAGGTATTGATTGAATCCTGGAGGCTTGATGCTAACTCAGAAACACGTTTGTTAACGTTATTCAGACTAACAGTATAAGCATCATCGGCAGTCTTTCTGTCGGCAATCTCCTTATCCAGGCTTGCTTGAATTGCAGCATCTGCATCCTTGCGGTCTTGGATTTCCTTGTTAAGGTTATCCCTTACAACACCGATTGCAGCATCCCCCGTAGCAGACTTATTGTCTACGTATTCTTTCAGTTTAGCTTCAAGAGCTATATCTGCATCTTTACGTGCCTGAACCTCTGTAGCTACTTCTGCACTGTTTGCTTCATCACCAGCAATACGGTCTTCGATTTCCTGGTTAACCTGTTCGGTAACTGCAGCCAATTTCTTTGTAATGGTTGCAGCGAAATTGGGGTCATTACCCAGGGCATCTGCAATTTCTTTAAGAGTATCAAGTATTTCAGGAGCAGCACCTACAATTTCTTGAATAGCAGCTTTTACTTCGTCCTCAGTTTGGAAACCAGAATCATTGATAAGCTGAGATATGTGAGTGATGTAATTTGCCTTTTCCTCAATGCCATCCAACTTGGCTTTAAGTAAATCGGTGAAATCATTTTGGGTTAATGAATAACCCTCACGTTTATCCACCTTCTTATTATCAAGGGCAGTGTCAGCATCTTTACGATTTTGAATCTCAGCGTTGAGAGCCTCAATCAATTGCGATTTATCGGCCTGGCCCTGCAATTTTACATCCTCAATTTTATGGTCAAGGACTAAATCCTGGGCAGCACGAGTAGTAGCCTCTGAATCAATGTTATTCTGTAATACCTGGTCAGCTGCAGTACGAGCTTGAGCTTCCTGGTCGATTTTACCCTGCAAAGCATTATCTGCATTGGTACGGTCTGATACCTCTTTAGAAATTTCATTATGAAGAACTTGGTCCTCAGAATGACGGTCTACCTTTTCCTGGTCAATCTTACCTTGAAGAGCTAAAGTATCAGCCTGGCGATTAGTGATTTCTTCATTAATCTTAGAATCCAGTACGGTATCTGCATTGGTACGATTTGCAGTTTCTTCAGCAATCTTTGCCTCGAGTGCGGCCTTATCATTGATATGGAGAGTCTTAAGTTCGTTTACACTTTCCTTAATCTCATTATCGGCAGCGATACGTTCATCTTTTTCCTGTTGAATAAGGCCCTTGAGTTCTTTCTCAAGTTCACCCTTATCTTGATTTACCTTATCTTCAAGGTCTTTGATGTCTTCAGCATTCTTATCTACCTTCTTCTCAACTCGGTCGATTTCAGCTTTTAAGTCTGCCTTAACGGTATCAATCTTCTTATTGATTTGGTCTAACCCATATTCTAGGTTATCCTGAACTGCAGCTACTGCAGCACCCAGAGCAGCTTCGACTTCCTTAGCACGATTAACCTCTTCGGTTAAAGCAGTACGAAGGTCGGTTAATTTATTAGTGATAGTAGTTGCAAAGTTGGGGTCATTGCCCAATGCTTCTGCCAACTCTTTAAGAGTATCAAGGGCATCATCAGCACCATCAACCAAATCACTAATCATCTGTTTAACTTCTTCCTCGGTTTGATATTTCAAATCATTCTCAAGCTGAGAAACTTTAGTGATATAATTTGCATGTTCTTCGATGCCATCAAGTTTAGCCTTCAACTCATCGGTAAAATCATTTTTCGATAAGTCGTATCCTTCTTTCTTATCTACCTTATTCTTGATAGAAAGTACGAAGGCCCAGAACTCATTTATGGTTCCTCCAAAGCCAGCTTTAACAAAGTCATCATAGTAACCCTGTAATAATCGCTGGTCTATTTCTTCGCAGGTATAATACTTACTTACATACATATTTTATAAAATTTAAGGATTAATTACTGCACGTTGACGACCCAGTAAGAATTCAGAATCGATATCCCTGAATGGTTCTCCCTCTGAACCACAGAAGGCATTCATTGGTACATCTGGATTTTCGGGGTCTACATCTCCACCGTCCTCAATATCTCCCCGTATGCAAGCATAATCAGGAAGCCTATTTACACGGAATTTTATTACCTGGCCTATACCAGGATGAGGTATTATTTTATCCCAGATATCCCCGAAGTAATCTTGAAAGCAGGTGACAAATTTGTTTCCGGTCATCGATTGAAATGCCGTTACATCATTGCCATTACCTTTCATTTCAATATGAACTCCAGAGGTACCATTGAGGATAACCAGATTACTATCAAACCAAATTCCACTGTTTGTAGTAATTGGTGTCCACCTCAGTACTAACATCTTTGCCATATACTTTATTTTTATTCTACAAATTCAACTTTGGTATCTCGGTCTCTCTTTAGGATAATCATGAAAACTAAAGCCTCATCCTTTGCCTGAGCAGTCTGAGTATCTCCAGAAGGCTTATACGTTATACCATTAATTACAAACCTATCTTGTTCCCAATTAAAATCCCAATAACCTTCCGGTGTAAGATAACCGATTTGTTCTATATAAGATTTAGAAATTAGTATTGATAAGTTTTCATCATCCAATTCTCCTGAAATAGTTGCCTTATTGATAGGCCAGTTTCTGAAAGCATTGTAGTAACATAATGCCTCGATTGGGATGTTATAATATTTAGGTATACTGTCTTCGGCATGACTGAGAAGCTGATTAACATGTTTGGCCCAGGTTATGGATTGCCTACCAGCATCCCAATCTAAGAAGTCAGTGATAATTTTCTTGTATCTATCCCAAGAGCGGTTCTTTACCATTCTCCAGGGTTCTTTTGTCATAACTTAGTTAGAATTGATTTCTTACCACCTTTCACTGGAGCACTTGGATTTGGCCCATCTAATACTCCAGGTTGCCTTCTGTTAACTACTTTTGGGACTACGGTTCTAAATACTTCATCACAGAACGGTAAGTAGATTTCCAATCGTGAAGCTAACATACAAAGGTTCTTTCTTAATTCATCTATTAATCCACCTGGTTGCATTGCTTGAGAGAGTGTTTTCCATAGGGAACTTGTAGCATCTGCCAAGGTATCATAATATTGCACTTCAGTAGGCCCAGTAGTGATTTGTTTAATCCTATCACCTCGGGCAAGTTCGGGTTTAGAAGTACCATCACCAGTTTGTTCTTTGGTAGAAGTTAATTGACTTAGGTATTCTGAAGTACTTGTTAATAGATTAAGTATCTTCACATTGAGAAAGTCCCATGCTGCCAATTCCATTATTAATTGGTTTTCTAGTGCTTCATACCATAATTCATCAGTATACTTATCTGCAGGAATTTTGTGATTTACTAGAGGACCAATATAATATTGCCATTTGGTGATGTAGATAGATTTATCTTCCCTGGTCATTCCCTCTGATATCTCTGAAGGAATATAGTGGTCGATTAAATTATATATTGTATCGGCTAATGCCGTATGCCCATAATCACAAACTACCAGAGTCTTATCTACGGTGATATCTAAACCGCTAGAGTTAGTTACATGTAATGTTACGGTATAGAAACCGGGAGTTTCATAAGAATAGGAAACATGTCTTCCACCATTGAAAACCTCTCCCTTATCATCGCCAAAGTCCCAGTCAAAAATAGATTTGGCCGGGACTTTGGATATGACTCTGAATGAAACTTCCAGACCTGACGTAACGTACAAAAAGTCTAGATTGTCTTTCATATTAGTCTGTCTTATGTAATTTTCATAGACTACCCTTTAGAAGAGGATTCAAATTCTTCCAGCAAAGCCTGAAGAAGTGTTTCTACTGTGTCGTCTTTGTCTGCCACGATTTCGTGTAAACCAGCTACCAACTTCAGCTCTTCGAAAGAATAAGCCTTGGAAAGTTTCTCCAAAGTCATGCCTTTCTTGAACTGAGCATTCAGTCTCTTATCCAACTTTTCGATGTCGGCCTCTGAATACTTTTCGATTTCTGATTTATCAGCAATGATAATCAGATGGCCAGAGGCAATTGCCTTCTGAACCTTTGGTGCACGGAATTGACGACGAGAGAGTTCCTTATCTTCTCCTCTACAAACGGTAATACCAGTTGATTGGTCATGAAAACTGTAAGCTCTTGGTCCCACAGTTACTGTATATTTATCTTTAGCCATATTTCCTAAGATTTAAAAATGATTAAAGAGAGGATAGGTCTTTTTAGTTACCTACCCTCTCAGGGAATTTATATAGATGAAACCGGACGTCCCTTATTATTCTAGGTTAACCATCAAATATGGGTCTACGTTCATGAACCCGGGGAAACCGAATTCTGAGAACTTCTTGTCAGCAGCCAGCAACAGAGTTGCATCCTGGTACATCTTAGAGAAGCCAGTAGTCAAGCTTGCATAGATTGCCTGAGTCTGGTTAGAAACGATTCTTTCAGATTCAAGCATCAACTGACGAGCAGTAAGCTTAATCAAGGCAGCAGATGTATCAATCAACAGCAACTGTTGGTCGGGTGTACCCGGGTGAATGTAGAAGTCAGCATTCTTGGGAACAGGAGACTTAACATTCAGAGTAGCTTCTGTAGTACCAGAGTGACGATCCTTGAATTCCGGCAAGTTCAGCATTTCGATTGCCTGGTCTTCACCACCAATCATAGTTTGGAAGTTACGTCCCATACGAGCAGCACGTACCCAAATATGCAGAAGGTCTTTGTAAGTGATACCGTTAGTTGTTTCGTATACACCGATTACCGGGACAGACTCAGAGCCATCAGGGTTGTTACCATTGATGGCAACGTCCATAGCCAGAGTATCCAGAGCATAACCCAACTGAACACCAAAATCACGAAGGTAGATTCCCAAGACATCGAGCGAAACATAGTTACGAACTTCATCAGTAAGTTTGAAACCTTTTCCGATTTTGAAGAGGCTAACTGATTTCTGTCCGAAGCTAACATCACCCAATGGGATAGTTTCTGCCTCATTAACCTTTGCAGGGGCAGCATTCGACATGTTAACCATCGGCATGATTGCTTGTAAACCATTGATTGGTTGGTCAGACGCAATGATATTTGGATAGAACGGAGCCTGGCGCATACCCAATGTGATAGCAGCACGAATGATTTCCGGAACAATCCAACGAATATTCTGTTGGGGCATTGTAAAGATGTTCTGCATCGTGTCCACTTTTGGATTGATGCCCATCTTTTCAAAAAGTTCATCTTCTGAAATACCCCATTTACCGGTAACCAATTCTCCAAAAGTTACCTCTACAGGCTTCTTGTCCTGTGAACCGGAACGAACAGCTTCCAAGCTTCTTACCATTTCCGGCAGCTCATTCATAAAATCCTGAGCCTTCAACTTTGTAATATCTATTTTATTTTCCATAACTTCTTTTCTCTTATTTGATGAGTACTTGAATTACCTCATTTGCCTCTTCTGCTGGATTAAGGGCAATGAACTGGGTTGAAGTTGCTTGGTTAGCTTTTACGAATCTATCGTTAAGCAATTTTCCATCGGGAGTTACATAGCCAGCTTCGATATTTCCGTTTGATACCCAGTTACAAATCATGTAACCTTCCATAGCTACTGTTACCTCTACCGGGAAATTTCTTTGAGGTTGATAAGCAGGGTTAACGTTATCCGTTACTGCTACACCCAAATAAACTTGAGTAGCTGTATCAGTGCAAGGGTAAATCAAACCTTCTTCATTCAAAGCCACTGGCATACCCTGTACGATTTTCTCTCCAGCTTTAACATTGAAAGCCTGGTGCAATTTGTGTGACTCACTTTTGTAAATCACCGCTCTCGGGGTTCTTTCCCCAAAGAGAGTAAGTTGCTGAGGGTCGTTTACGATTTTAGTTTTTTCCATAACGCGGATTTATATTAGTTATTTGATTTTGTTTCGATACAAGTTATCGATTACATTCTTAGTACTCGGAGATTCTGAATTCCGTTGGGTATCAGTACCCTGGGTTCCAGTTTTACCCTCGGTATCATCCTCAGCAATTGAGGAAGCACGGTTGACGTCCTTAGAACCACATTTTGAGCAAGTGAGAGGGAACTTCTCTTCCAAGCGAGCTTGGTAATCCTTGGTCAAGGAAATAAGAGTAGTAATACCAGTAGTCTCGGCATTGAGCATCGTAACGATTGTCTCATCTACCTTATCACCCATCAACTTCTTGTAGGTTTCTACGGCATTTTCACGTAGAGAAGCAATGTGATTCTTTCCTACGGTTGCCATTTCCTTCAAGTTAGCTACTTCGGCATTCAAGTTGGTAATCTGTTCCGTAAGAGAAGTTTTCTCTGTAGTAAGATTATCTACCGAAGTTTGCAATTCGTTTCTGGATGATACCAAAGTCTGAATGCAGGCAATTACATTTTCCTGATTCATCTCTTTACCTTCTTCCAGGGTAAGCATATTATCCCCGAAAAGGCTTTCAAGAAATTTTAGTAATTCTTCGTTCATGTTATTTTTATTTGAATGATTATCCTTGGCATCATTATCATTAAAAGAACCCTGAGTATCGTCCTTTTCTTGATATGATGTTAAATCCGATTTATAATCAGTAAAGAAGTATTGCTTCGATTTATCATCTCGGTATTCTTCATAAGATGCCCAAGTTCTTTTGGCAAAGGTTGGGTTAATGATTTTACCATCCGAACCAATTTTCTGGGCAAATGAATCAGCACCATGTGAAACTAGTGAGGTCTCAAGGTAACGAACAATTTCAGTAACAATTCTACGTACCATAACTCCCTTAGAGTCATAAGTACCCAGTTTCTGATAAAATTCGTTATCTTCCATTTGGGGATGGGATTTATCCCACTTAAATTGTACAGTAACTGAATTACTATGAATTGAAGGAGGTTCCATAAGGATGCCTCTAGCAATTCTTGGGTTTGCCTTACCATCGATTTTCAGAATACCGTTGATACCAGCGGGTATAGTAAAGCTACCGTCTTTATAGGATTCCTGCCACATTACTTGTGATACAGCACCAATAGCATTACCGATGTTGGTTTCATGGTCACAGTTTACTGTTTGACCAAGCAACATCTTCATAGAAGCCTTTAGTACTCCATTCTGACCAAAGTCTGTCGGGTTCCAATTCTTAGATACAATCGTTTCTGAAAGTAATCTGAACATTGGTTCGATAAACTCTTCGTCCTTAGGAGTTAGTTCCGATTTGTCTAGGTTGGGATAGTAAGTATTATAATCTATATCCCCTCCCCAAAACCCAAATTGAGCAATGGAATCCGGTGTAGGATTTTTCCATTTATAATAATTCTCTGAGAAAGCCTTGGCTCCCACTGCTTCTGGGATATACCCAGCCATAATGGTATGGCCTTGACCTATCACCATAGAATCAAGATGCTCTTTGTTTTTCTTTGTAAATTTTTTACTCATCTTGGTTTAGTATTTTGGTCTCCTCGAGAAGGAGCCGGGTTATTCTTATCTCTTGACCTACGAGCAGATTGGTTTTTATCATCTTGCCTTTGTTTCTTCTTAGTTCCTTCTTGGGAGTCTGTATTACCTCCCTTAGCAAATTGGTCCTCAAGTGAAACCCTTGGTTCTTTCTCATCAGGAGAATCATAACCCATTGCCCAAGCATATTGCTCTTGACTAATGATACCAGCCTTATACAATAAGTCAAGGTTCTGTATCTTATACTGAAGACCTTGTTGGATTTTAACTTCATCAGAAACTGTAGAAGTTCCCCAATCAATCTTCATCCCCTTATTATTAAAGCCTGCCAGACGCAGTTCTAGAGAATAAAGTCGGTCCAATACATAAGTTACAAGCATTTGGATATTTTTTAACTGGCTAATCATCTTAGACAGCATTATACCAGTTGCACCTTCACCAGTAGTAGATGATACCCCAATGATAGAGCCATTAACTCCCAACCCATTTGCTACAGATTGTTGGTTCATATTCCAAGGCTTCTCGATATTACCGAGCTCCTTAGTAGTAGAATTTAGTTTGAATTCATGGTCATCTATGTAACCAGCAACTACCCCATCCTTCATACCCTCTTTAACATTACGTTTGAGGATATTGAGTTCATGGTATAATCTGGATTCATAAGCTTTTATACTCTCATTTGGTCTTTGTGGAGATTTCTGCATCTTAGCTTCTAAGAAACCAACCATACCACAAATCTCCATGATATGTTTGAAGTTAATCTTCATATCATTTTGTCCTTTGAGAGAATCCAATGCAGGCATAAATGGAGGAACTCCATAAGGTTCATCGGTATCATTGAACATACCAACATAGAAGTAGGTTTCTGGGTTAAGCTTAATGTAATCTTGTTGCTTAACAAAGAAATTTATATTCTTTTGGTAAGGAGCATACACCCCATTTAATTCACGTTTAAACTTGATGTGTTCTGGCTTAAGGAATAATACAGTAGCCAAACCATCAAGCTTATCATTTGGTACTCCTTCTACGGATATTGCCCCACTTACAAGAAGTTGAACAATCATTTTATTAACTAAACCATCTATACCAGCAGTATATCTGGTCCATCCCTTGGTGGCTTTCTTAAGATGTTCTCTCATCTTTGAAGCCTCTTCATCGGTATTATTAGGGAAAGTTACTGTATGACTGGTGTTAGCTAACTTAAACATATCTTGCAATGCAATGCCCATATCAGGATTTACCTTATATAAATCCCGAATTAAAGGTATCACATCAACACGAAAAGAGGGTTCAACTAATTTAGTCAACCCTTGTAATGATGTAATTAAGTTATCGCTATCATCGTCAACTGAAACCCTACCAGGTGAAATTGATGTGGCAGGCTTCTCCTCTTTATTAGAGGATGTACCATTCTTGGGAGGGTCCTTCTTACGTCCCCAACCCCAACTAAAATTGAAGTACTTTTTCATCTTGGTTGTACGATTACGTTAGTTTTTCCTTTCCTTATGTGATTACATATTGCTTTTCCAAAGATATCATCATCGGCATATACATCTCCTTCAAGGTCTACATCTACAGCTGAATTGTTAGCCCTATGTTTACCCATTGCAACAGGTCTACCTAAACCATCATAAATGAAGGTATAAGCTTCTTGTACAAAGAATGGGTCCTTAATGATTACGTGATCTAATCGAATATCTTCTTCCAAGTTCTCTATTATCACTGAACGATTCTTTTGGGTGGTTAACCAACCAGGGGATTTATCCATTTCAGGTCTACTTTTACCTTTTTTCTTCAGCATCTTCTGGTAGTAGTAAAGGTTAGGGTAGCCTTCGTCTTGAAGCTTAGAAGTTACTGATAAACCAACGTCATTGGATTCTGGAGCTATTACTGCCCAGTTAAACAACTTCCCAGTATCACCAAGTAACTTAGCATAAGCTCCCACTGCCATTCTTCCCTTATATACTACTTGTTCTTCTCCTAGCTTATCCATACAAGTAAATGAAGAGTAGTCAGAAGCTCTACCAGTTGAAACGTCTGCACCAATGAAATATTCTTTATCTGATTCGGGTTCACAGAATTGTCGGTATTGACCATTAAATCTCTTCTTAATAACTGGGTAATCACTAAGGCAGTCTTCGATAGCTTTAATATCGGCTAAGTCGAAGACTGTATTACCAGATGATAAGAAGTCACCATCAATTTCTTGTGCAGTTCGTTTTGCTCCCAAAGCAGAAGACATTTGGTTATACCAATTGATATCTCGTTCTGGGTGCATTTGCCAGTATAATCGAATTGGGTTAAAAGGATTACCTCCTGCAATGGCATCTACCCAAGTTGAGTGATAGAAATTACCAACTCCATAGGGAGTGGAATTGACGATGGCAGCTCCACCAGTGGAAAGAGTAGGAAAAGCAGCAGCCCAAATTTGAGCAGCCCATCTTACTACTGCTGCCTCGTCAATTACCAGAAGAGAAAGGGATTCCGAACGACCGGCTTCGGATGATGTCGGAATTGATTCAATAAATGACCCATTATCAAATTCTATCATGGAAGCAGAACCGTATTCTCCAGCTCTACCATTGATTATGGGAGTTTGAAGGTACCATGGAAGATTCTTGTACATGAACTTAATCTTCTTAAGCACCTTCTTAGCAGTTGTGTCTTTGATAGAGATAATGTTTATCTTTTTGTTGGGATGGTACATCGCCAACCAAAGACAGTACATTGAAATAAGTTCTGTAATTCCTGCCTGACGGAACTTGAGAATGATATTGAATCGTTGGGTAATGAAATTGTAGAGAACTGATTTCTGAAATGGGTATAAATCAAATCTTACCTTTCCTCTTACTGGATGTATCACATAGCAAAAAAGGCTAAAAAAGAAAACATCACTAGAAACTCGGGATAAGTTTGATAGCTCTTCTCGAGTTAAAGTAGTTCTAGTTTCTGAGATAGTCTTTGCCATATCTAAAAGTTATACGTTATTTGAAATTCGATGTCAGTACCTATACCAGATTTTATCTTCGGATAGTAAAAGGTATTGACTCCGAATTTGTAATTAAATCTCTTAGTCTTGATTGAAAGACCAGCTCCCATATCGAAGAGATTATTGAAAGGTCTGTATTTGCCATAAACGTATGGACTAAGTGATAACCTTGCAACTTTCTTTCGAGTTAATTGACCTTCATACCAGTTGTAGTTGTACTTATCTAAATCGATTGGGAATAATCTAGTTGAATAAGTGTTAGTCTCCTTATTGAACAGACTTAAGTTCAACTTATCTTTCTTCAAAACAATTTGAACCAGGGAATCTTGGTTACTGATAACTGGCTGCCTTAGCATGGAATCAGGAAAGAGAGTTGGCTGCTTATTATCATGAACTAAGATTTTACCTGGTTCAACTTTTTCTGAGTACTTCTTCTCTGGTTTGAAGGGTTTCTCTGTGTATACTGTATCTGGGATTTCATTGACCGCTAGTTCCAGGGAATCAACCTCTCGAGAAAGTTTGTAATTCCTGAAGCAAAGGTAAATAGTAAATCCTAGAAGTACAATGAACAAGGCCCTCTTAAATGTCTTCATACTTGATGAATTTCTTAATCTTACTCTTCAACCAATAACGTTCTACTGGACTTAAGTTTGACTTAATGATGTGGAACTTGAATTGAAAAGTACTTTTGGTTTCAATAGATCGGAAGAGCACACGTCTGAACTCCAG
>OCQM01000026.1_pt1 | contig 20108 bp, 18 predicted proteins | sample 1538431 | NCBI WGS metagenome assembly OCQM01 (sample SAMN04571691, study PRJEB22368) | human gut metagenome | biome: human gut; material: stool | host: Homo sapiens | place: Luxembourg | collected 2012-06-29
TACACTCTTTCCCTACACGACGCTCTTCCGATCTCTACAATATTAGCTCACAAGCCATTTTTTTACAGTTTCCTCATCAAAATCCACACATTCAGCTATATCTTCTATTGAGTGACCTTTTTTCTGAAGTTTTAAAGCAGTTACTTTTGCCTGACGAATTCTGCCTTCTTCTCGACCTTCTTCTCTGCCTAACTCTCTGCCTTCTTCTCTGCCTAACTCTCTGCCTTCTTCTCTGCCTAACTCTCTGCCTTCATTTTTCTGTTCTTCCCACGCCTTACACATATCAATCACCTCGTCTTTCTCATCTATGTCTATATCCGTTCCTGCAAACAGGTTGATTGCCTCGACTGTCTCTCTGTCCACCCTGCTAAACTTCTCGTCATTTTGCAACACTTCCTGCATTTTTTCCTTATCATACGCATTCTTCAGTACCTCGAAAAGCTGCCTGATGGATGTCCTGAATCCTGTAAAATCTGTTATCTCCCTCGGTGCCAGCAGATTAATCCTGTAATCCGGTATGAATGGCCGAAGCTCCTCATCCACATCACCAAACATATCTGACAGCTTCCTTGGGCCATCCCATTCTTTTGTTCCGAGATACACTGTAATCGTAATTACAGGAATCAGCTTATCCTCTTTCGTAAATCCCGAGAGAAATTCATCTGATGTTGTAGTATCCTTATCCTTTCGGTGCTTTTTTGCTGTTTCCTTTACCTGATTGCCGTATGCCATCACATCATAAAACATGTTTTTTATAGGTATGGCATAGTGTATATCCGACTGATTTTCTACTCCTATCAGTACGACATATGATTTGCCGGTATATTTGATGCTGGCATTTTTGAAGATATCCCTCAGCTTCTGCATCGCTATGGTCTTTTTATCAAGCCCTAGCGCGGTCAGTACCTCCGTGGTGTCCCTTTCCTTAAGGTTTTCCGGCCGAATGACCTCTCTTCCTCCATACAGTATATTGTTGCACAGATCCGCAAACCTGGCATTGTCTGCAAAGTATTCCTTTGCCATTGAGTCCTTTGCGCTCAATCCTTCTCCTCCTGTTCTCTTGTGTGAGCAGGAAAATTTGATGCCAATGAGCGTACAATGGTACAATTTATGAAGTATACATGTGGTGTCCTTCTTTATGTTTACACTCTGTATACATTTCATCCGCCTTTTTTGACTGCATTTATCTATTTCTTACTATATTTTCTGCATTCTGTCTACATAAGGCATTTCAATTTTCCTGCTGTTGATTGGTAATTAAAGCATCGAAAACTTCCATGTCCTTTGTAGAATAATGCGAAGTGGTCTGCCCTCTTCAAAGTGGTGTGCACCTGTAAAAAAACTGTCATGTGGTGCCGCTTACAGAAATATAATGCTTTGAGTTGATTGTAGCATAGAGGCAGTGCTTTGTCATCAAAATTTTTTCTTTTGATACCAAGAGCTTCAATCATCGGCATCAAGGATTTGTTCGCCAGTTTCCTTATCATATAATGTTGCTGTAAGTTTGACATTACCAGCATCTGGAGAGATGTTGAATAATTTTACTTGGTCTTTAATTACAGCATTTTCAGGGGTATTTATATAAAATATACAATAAATTTAATTCAATTCTAAAAAGTAACGATTCCGAGTGCCTGCAACAACAGTATAAGCAGGAATGCCGGTGCAATAAATTTAACCATGATTATATAAAGCCCTTTTCTGGTGAATTTACTGCCTCCTCGTGTCACCTCATCTATTATCACCTTTGGACTTACAATCCAGCCGATGAGGATACATGTAGCAAGTGCAACGATTGGCATGAGCACATTGTTGCTGACATAATCCATGATATCAAGTATCTGTCCGACTGTGCCGTTTGGAAGCTTAACCTCCATATAGAGCTTATTGTAGCCAAGGCAGACTATTATCTCTGCAATCAGGGCGTATACCGTGACTAAAATTGCGCTTTTTCTGCGGCTCCAATGAAATCTGTCTATAAGACTCGATACAATAGCCTCCATAATTGATACAGACGATGTGACTGCTGCGAATGCAACTATCATGAAGAATATCAGTCCAACAATATCTCCTGCTATTCCCATTTCATTAAATACCTTTGGCAATGATATAAACATAAGCCCCGGTCCTGCTGACATGCCGTCACGGCCCATAAATACATATACTGCCGGAATGATCATAAGACCTGCAAGGAATGCAACAAGTGTATCAAAAATCTCGATCTGGTTGATTGAGCCCATGAGCTTTGATTCCTTCTTGACATACGAACCATATGCAACCATGATTCCCATAGCTACACTGATTGAATAAAAAAGCTGACCGAGCGCATCAACAAATACGGTGAAAAGCTTTTGCATTGTAAGCCCTTTGAAATCCGGAATCACATAAATCTTAAGTCCCTCAAGACCACTTCTTACTGTGCCCGACGCATCCTTATAATGAAGCGTCAGTGAGAAAATTCCGATTGCAAAAATAAGCACAACAAGGATAGGCATAAGCACCTTGCTGAACCGCTCGATGCCTTTATTGACTCCACCAATGACAATTGCTGCTGTTAAAAGCAGATAAACCACTCCGAATATGATTGGTGCCCACTGGCCTGTGATAAAACCTGTGAAATATCCATCCGCAACCGCATTCTTACCGCTTCCTGTAATGAAAATTGTAAAATACTTTAAAACCCATCCACCTATAGTACAGTAGTAAGGCAGAATAATAGCCGGTACTATACACGCAAGCACACCGATAAACTTGCCCTTTGGATTGATAAGACCATCGCGGTGAGCGGTCCCTGTCCGGTCTTACGGCCTATTGCAATCTCAGTGGTAAGCAATGCAAAGCCAAAAGTCAGAACAAGTATCAGATACACCAGCAGAAAAAGTCCTCCTCCGTCCTTTGCTGCCAGATACGGAAACCTCCATATATTTCCAAGTCCTACCGCACTGCCGGCTGCCGCAAGAACGAACCCAATGTTGCCGGAAAAAGTGCTTCTTGATTTTTCTTTCATTTTTATACTGTCTCCTTAATATATTATATAATTTAATTTCGATTTAATATGGACATTGTTTCCATTTACAAATCTAATATACCTATTATAATCATCTAGAGTACTTTTTGCAACGGTTGATATTTTTTATTCGAATTTGCAGTTTGGTAGCGTAGCGACGGCGGGAATACGTGTGCGCCAGTGGTACCCAGGGCCTACGTTCCGTACTATTGTCCTAAATAAGGTTCTTGATTCCCTCTGTTAAACGCTTTGCGACTCTCACATTGTTCATAGTGTAAAGATGAATTCCCTCCACATCATTAGCTAAAAGCTCAATTATCTGACTCTCGCAGTAAGACATTCCGGCATCAAAAAGTGCGGCCTTGTTGTCTCCGTATCTGTGCACAATCTTCTGGAATTTCTCCGGGAACTTAGCACCGCACATTGTGACCATTCTCTGAATCTGAGCCGCATTGATACAAGGCATTATGCCCGGGATAACCGGCACATTGATACCTGCAAGCCTGCAGTCCTCAGCAAAATTGAAGAAGGTATCATTGTCAAAGAAGAGCTGCGATAAAAGAAGCTCTGCACCGGCATCAACCTTTTTCTTAAGATTCTTAATATCATCTACCTTATCAGCTGCCTCCGGATGTATGTCCGGGTAGCACGCACCTGCGATACAGAACTGATCACCTGTGGTGTCCTTTATGTACTTAATAAGGTCGCTTGCATGGAGAAAATCCTCCTTTGCAGGCACATTTGGATTTCTGTCTCCTCTTAAAGCGAGGATATTCTCGATGCCCTCATATGAAAGCTGTCTGGTGAACTCATCTATCTCAGCCTTGTTATAGCACAGACATGTAAGGTGTACGACCGGCTCCACATTGTACTGGTTCTTGATTTTCTTCGCAATCTCGATAGTCTTGTTATTGTTTGAGCTGCCGCCTGCGCCAAATGTCACGCTGATGTACTCAGGATGACAATCACAGAGTATCTCAAGCATCTCGTCAATATTTTTAAAGTCCTCCTCCTTCTTTGGTGGAAAAATCTCGAAAGAAAGTGACTGTGGTTTGTTTGTATGTATCTGTGTAATCTTCATGTTATCCTCCGGTATATATGATTATTTGATAAGTTTTAATGTCATAGTCCATATATTACTGTAATTTTTTGTCATTGTAAAATATATTTTTCTTTTAGTTTGTCATAAATAAAATCTATATCAAAACAGGCTGAGCCTTTGATTTTTTTATATGAGGTGATATAATGAACGAAGCAAATCCAAAAGAGGTAATTTATGAAAAAAATAGATTTTGATAACGATTCGATAAAGAAAAACATATTGCAGGCTGCTCTGCCCATGCTTGTAGCACAGATTCTAAGCCTGTTGTACAACATAGTGGACCGCATATACATCGCCCGCATACCTGATGTCGGAACTACTGCACTCGGTGCTGTGGGGCTCTGCTTTCCTATTATAATGCTGACAATCGCTTTCTCAAATCTCTTTGGAAGCGGCGGCGCTCCACTTTTTTCAATAAAAAGAGGCATGAGTGATGACAAGGCCGCAAATACTATAATGAATACCAGCTTTACAATGGTCTGCACATTTGCAGTCATTTTTACAGCTTTGTGCATGATTTTTGCAAAGCCCCTTTTAATACTCTTTGGTGCATCTGAAAATGCCCTTAAATATGCACTCCCATACCTGCTCATTTATCTGCTTGGAACACTCCCATCCATGATTTCAACAGGCATGAATCCCTTTATCAACGCTCAGGGCTACTCCACTACAGGCATGCTGTCCGTGGCAATCGGAGCCATTGCCAATTTGGTGCTTGACCCGCTTTTTATATTTGGATTTAATTTTGGCATCAAAGGAGCAGCTATTGCTACGGTCATCTCACAAATACTGTCTGCTCTCTATGTGCTTCACTATCTTAGGAAAAAGGCTGAGCTTAAGGTGCGTCTTTTGACGCTCTTTGAATTTAGTGAAAACACGCGCTATGCAAAGGATATCATAAGTCTCGGCACCTCCGGCTGTGTCATGCAGCTTACCAACAGTCTGGTATCTATATGCTGCAACAATGTGCTTTCAGTGACCGGAGGCGATTTGTACATATCGGTAATGACCATCGTATCAAGCATCAGGCAGATGGTCGAGACTCCAATTTATGCTATCGTGGAGGGTTCGTCTCCTGTTTTAAGCTACAACTATGGCGCCAAAAGGCCTGCCCGGGTGAGAAAATCTATTTTTACGATGGGGCTTCTTGTGCTTATATACACGGCAGCCATGTGGAGCGTTATTATACTTGCCCCGCATGCTCTGATTGCAATTTTCAGCTCCGATGCCACTCTCATGGATGATGCCATAAAGGCTTTAAATATCTACTTTGCGGCATTCATATTTATGGATCTGCAGTACATCGGACAGACCACCTTCAAATCACTGAATAAAAAGAAGAGGGCTATATTTTTCTCCCTGCTTCGCAAGGTGTTCATCGTCGTACCGCTGACATATATTCTGCCATACTCCTTTGGTATGGGAACCGACGGTGTGTTTATGGCAGAGCCTGTTTCAAACGTGATTGGCGGAAGCATCTGCTTTGTAACCATGCTTTGTACAGTACTGCCGGAGCTTCGCCAAATGGAGCAGTAATTACAGCATCTCATCAATACAGATGCCGTAGCCTCCTGTCGGATCATCAACAAACACATGGGTGACTGCTCCTATTATTTTGCCATCCTGTATGATAGGGCTTCCGGATGTGCCCTGCACTATTCCACCGGAAAGCTCTATCAGCCTTTCGTCTGTCACCTTAAGCTCCATTCCCTTGTTGGTATCTGTCGCCTTTTTGTCTATATTTGTTATTTCCAGATTATATTTTTCCAGTTTTCCCGATATTTCCGATATCATCTGTGCACTGCCTGTGTGTATCTCATCCTTGTCTGCAATCGGATAATACGTATCCTCTGCGGCATATTCCGACAATTCATCGCTGTCAAGCTGTCCGTAAATTCCCAGATTACTATTGCAGTCAAGTGTGCCTATATGGCTTTTTTTGCCAAAATATACCACTCCGCCTATCTCGCCCGGCGCGCCGGATTTTCCCTTTTTGATTTTGGTAAGCTTCATACTGTACAAATCACCACTGTTTGCATACAAGAGATTGCCGCTTTGCGTTCCGTCTCCTATTCCATGCCCCAGCGCTCCAAAACGGCCGTCCTTTGTATAATAAGTGATAGTACCGATTCCTGCCAGATCGTCCTTCACCCATATTCCCATATAGTATCTGCCATCATCCATCCTGACAGGTGTGATATCCGCTGACATTTTCTCACCGCCTCGAAGAAATTTAATGTTTACGGTACTTTTATCTTCATTACTTTCATCTTCATTACTTTCATCTTCATGCCTTTCATCATATTCCTTCATGATATCATTCACAGCTTCAGAAAGCTCCTCCTTGTCTGCAACAGTACGCCCATTGACAGATAGGATATAATCACCGCACTGCACCTTTTTATCTGCAGGATTGACTTTTTTGCCATCCTCGTCTGTCACCTCCGTCGTATTCACTACAAGCACGCCCTCTGTCTGCTCATATATGCCGGTCAGCCTGCCACAGGCATATACACCCTTAACACTTATTCCATCACTTATTTTATCTGTCTCTTCATAATCTCTGTCAGTAGCTCTGTGAGTTGATGCTGTATCTGCTGTCTGTCCTATGTCTTGTTCGGTTCCGCCGTTTCCACCGTTTTCACCATTTTCACCATTCTCGCCTGAATCAGCCAATACACTGGCCGCCTGTCCTGGAAGCCCTGTCGCATATCTTCCATATCCGGCCTTTGATTCATTTAAAAAACTTCCTAATGCACTTTCATCAAATGCCTTATCTACCCTGCTGCACCACTTATCATCACTGCTTAGTGCAAACATAGCTATCACTACTGCAGCCAGCGTGACACTCACAAATTTTCCAAAAAACTTCCGCATACTATTACCTCCATTTGGATTAGTATGCGTCTGTCATTTTTATTTTATTCGTAACCGAATATAGTTTGACAGTTTATGTGTTTTCCATCATGGCATATACCGCCACCATGATGACCTCGACACCTTCCACATAATATTTATGATAGTGCTTTTTTCTCCATGGCAAGCTCTTTCATCTCGCGTGCGCTCTCCATCACGGTATCTGTGATCTTTGCACCGCCGAGCATTCTGGCAAGCTCAGCAACGCTGTCATTGTCAGTTAGCCTTCGAATCCTTGAAACCGTGGATTTGTTCTCGACTGCTTTCTCAATAAGGAAATGTGCATCTGCCATAGCTGCTATCTGTGGCAGATGTGTGATACATATAATCTGGTGGTTGCGGCCAAGCTCATTCATCTTCTCAGAGACCATCTGAGCTGTACGTCCACTGATTCCCGAATCAATCTCATCGAAAATAAGCGACTCAATGTGGTCATTTTCCGCCATGATCGTCTTGATGCCAAGCATGATACGCGACAGCTCTCCTCCCGATGCTACCTTGCCGAGCGGCTTAAGCGGCTCTCCGGGGTTAGTTGATATGAGAAACTCCGGCGCATCGATGCCGTTTGCCGTATAGTCCGGCAATCTGTCAAACTGCATATCAAACTGTACATCAAGGAAATTCAAATCATTAAGTGCTGATTTAATTTCTGACACAAGCTTTACAGCACTCTTTTGTCTGATTTCTGATACCTCATCCGATATCTGTGCCAGCTCCTTTTCCTTTTTCGCAAGCTGCTGCTCTAATTTCTGTAAATAAGAATCATAATCGTTCAGGACACTGATACGCTCCCTCTTTTCATTGAGTGCTATCAGTATATCATCAATTGAGTTGCCGTATTTGCTCTTTAGATGATTTATCTCATCCAGACGCTTTTGTGTCTCATAGAAGGTCTCCTCGTCAAACTCAGCCTGTGATATATATCCTGATATCTCGTGATTAAAATCAGAAAGCAGACTGTCTATCTCTGACAGCTGACTCTCCAGAGCTTCCACATCCTCATCATAACCTGATACCTGCGACAGCTCTCTTACCGCCCTGCCAATAAGCTCTGAGGCACTCTCCATCTCGCCTCCTGTGGCAGAATATGCAGCATTTACACCCTCCATGATTTTCTTTCCGTTTGAAAACTTCCTAAACTGCGCCTCAAGCTCCTCATCCTCACCAGACACCAGGGAAGCTTCTTCTATCTCCTTCACCTCGTACTCAAGGAATGACAGCTCACGGCTTCTTTCTTCATTGTCGATATTTGACTTTTCATACTCATCCTTAAGCGCCCTATATGCTTTGTATGTGACTGAAAGCTGCTGCTTTTTATCTCCAAGCGGCTGCTTTGCGTACTCATCAAGTATATCAAGGTGTTTTTTCTTTGATAAAAGTGACTGGTGCTCATGCTGACCGTGGATATCTATGAGATATGCGGCTATTTCCTTCATTCGCGAAACAGACACGGCTTCACCGTTTACCCTGCCGACTGCGCGCGACTGTGTGATTTTACGGCTTAAAATCACGCATCCGTCCTCGACCTCCACATCAAGCTCCCTTAAAGCCTCTATAATCTTTGGGTCCTCAACTGAAAAAATAAGCTCCACAAAAGCAGGCTTTTCATTGTCTCTTAGCATCTCCTTTTGCACTTTTTCACCAAGCGCCAGATTGATAGAGCCTATGATGATTGATTTTCCGGCTCCGGTCTCTCCCGACAGTATATTTAGTCCGTCGGAAAACTCAACCTCACACTCATCTATGAGTGCCAGATTCTTTACATGTAGATTTTGTAACATATTTTCTCCTTCCTCTCCCAGGCATGACGATATATGTTATTTTCTGTTACAGTTCAGCTATAATCTGATATTCATGTAACATTATTCCACAATTCTGCGGATTTTTTTCATCACCGCATATGTATCATCAACAGTCCGGATTGCACACATGATTGTGTCATCTCCTGCAATCGAACCGACGATTTCTCTCATCTTCATGGCATCTATTGCAGCACAGACAGCGCTTGCCATTCCCGATACAGTCTTTATAACGAGGATATTCTGTGCCATATCCATTGACAAAAAGCCCTCTCTGAGTACTCTTTCGTATTTTTGGGAAAGGTTCTCAGGTGCATCCGTTATCACAGCGTACTTCTGTCTGCCGCCTGCGGTAGGAATCTTTGTGAGCTTAAGCTCCCTGATATCCCTGGATACTGTGGCCTGAGTCACGCGAAAACCATCTTTTTCAAGAAGCGCAGACAGCTCATCCTGCGTCTCTACCTCATTCTTTTGGATTATCTCAATTATCTTGGATTGTCTGTTTGTTTTCATGTCCTGCCACCTCATAAATATTATTTGTAACTATTCATTATAACAATCCTTATCTGTGTTATGAATAATTTCCCATCTTTTTGCGGAGTATCTCCAAAAAGCTTCTCTGGTGAAGCTTGCAAATCTTTGTATGATTGGCTGCCTTTGAAATAACAAAACGGTCTCCCACAGCCAGCTCTGCCGTAGTGTCGCCATCATAGCTGACACACGCCATCTCATCGTTTTGCTCCCTGCGGCTTAGAATCTCTATCTCTATCTCATCATCGCCTGAAAGCACAATGCTCTTTGACGTAAGATTGTGAGCATTGTTCGGTGTAAGCAGTATCATATCGCCCTTCGGATCCACAATCGGACCTCCCGCCGACATACTGTAGCCTGTAGAACCCGTTGGAGTCGCAACAATGATGCCATCTGCATGGTAATTGTTTAAAAACTCACCGTTTACATACACATTGAGGCTTAATATCTGCAAATTGCCCTTTCTATGGATGACTATATCATTTAATGCAACTCTCGAGGTCTCACTGCCTCTTTTATGCCCTGTGAGCATAATACGGTCCTCTGTCATGTATTTATCAACCATGAGCGAATCAATAGCGTCAAATACCGTAGCTTCCTCCACCTCACACAGATAGCCGAGTGTGCCGAGATTCACTCCCATAAGCGGAATCTCAAGTGTCTCCACCCTTGTGGCTGCACGAATCAGTGTACCATCTCCGCCGAGCACAAGAATACACTGCGTATCCTGTGGTATATCCTCAAGCTCAAACTCGTTATCGGATATAGCCTCGACATTGCTCATAAGACCCTTTGCCGTGCCGCCCTTTTGCTCTATGTATGCCACTATTTTATTTGTAAGTGCAAAATCCCTGTCCTTATAGGCATTTGCTATCACAACAAAATGTTTCATAGTCTATTTCCTGTCCAGCTCTCCATGCGCGGCCTCGACCACACTATGAATATCCACTGATTCCTCCTTTATAGGATCATCTGTCTTTTTGATATGTACGAGGTACTCTATATTGCCCTCCGGCCCCTTGATTGGCGAATACTCAAGGTCTAACACACTAAATCCATTTGAAAGTGCAAAGGATATGATATTGTTCACTACCTCCTCATGCACGCTCTTGTCACGGACCACTCCCTTTTTGCCTACCTTTTCCCTGCCTGCCTCAAACTGTGGCTTGATAAGACAAACCATCTCGCCACCGTCCTTTAACAGTGCTCTTGCAGGACCTAACACCTTGGTAAGTGATATGAATGACACATCAACCGATGCAAAATCCAGCTCATCATCTATGTCATTGGGCGTCACATACCTGATATTGGTCTTTTCCATGCACACCACGCGCTCATCCTGACGCAGCTTCCATGCAAACTGGCCATATCCGACATCCACGGCATACACCTTTTTAGCACCATTTTGAAGCATACAGTCTGTAAAACCGCCTGTTGAAGCACCTATATCCATGCACACCTTGCCATCCATCGTGATATCAAAGTGCTTCATAGCCTTTTCAAGCTTTAGCCCTCCACGGCTCACATACTGCAGTGTCTTTCCATGAATCTCAATATTGCAGTCATCAGGAAATGTGCTTCCCGCCTTATCCTCACGGTTGTTATTTACAAAAACATTGCCCTCCATAATCATGGTCTTTGCTTTTTCCCGTGATGGTGCAAGGCCTCTGTTTACAAGTAATACGTCTAATCTTTCTTTCATACTGTATGTTACCTCTATCTATAATGCTGCTATTATACGCTTAGCCACCGATTCGGCATCCACATGCAGCTCCTTTTTGAGCACCTCGACATTGCCATGCTCCACATAGCAGTCAGGAAGTGCAACTGTCAACACCTCAAGAGCTATGCCGTTAGTCTTGACATACTCCGTCACATGCTCACCAAAACCGCCGCTTTGCACGTTTTCCTCCATAGTCACAAGCAGACTGTGTTCAGCCGGCAGTTCCTTAATTGCTTCCTTATCAAAAGGCATTGCAAAACGCGCATTGATAAGTGTAGCAGAGATTCCCTCTGCCTCAAGCAGCTTTACTACATCAACGGCAGTCTTTACCATACTGCCGAGTGCCATGATAGCCACCGTGCTTCCTTTTCTGATCAGCTCACTCTTTGCAAGCTCTATCGGCTGTCTGATTTCCTTAAGGCCGTCATAGGCTACCCCTCTTGGATATCTGAGTGCAATCGGACCGTCATATGCCACTGCAAACTTCATCATATCAGACAGCTCCCACTTATTCTTCGGAGCCATGATTGTCATATTCGGGATGACCGACAGATATGATATGTCAAATATTCCCTGATGTGTCTCTCCGTCACTGCCTACAAGCCCTGCCCTGTCGATTGCAAAGATGACATGCAGATTCTGTATGCACACATCGTGAAGTATCTGGTCAAACGCCCTTTGTAAAAATGACGAGTACACCGCAAATACCGGGATAAGTCCTGACTTTGCAAGACCTGCCGCAAAGGTCGTGGCATGTGCCTCGGCTATTCCCACATCAAAAAACCTATCCGGGAAATTGCGGTGGAATCTGCGAAGCCCTGTTCCTTCTGCCATGGCAGCTGTTATCGCAACCACCTTTGGATTTCTCTCACCCAGCTTCTTCATGACTGTTGAGAAAACATCTGTGTAATTGGCCTTCGTGCGCTTATTCTTTGGAAGCCCTGTCTCTATGACAAACGGCTCTGCCCCGTGAAATCTGGAAGGATAACGCTCAGCCGGGCCATAGCCTGCTCCTTTTTTCGTGAGCACATGCACAAGCACCGGACCATCCACACGCTTTGCCTCATCAAACACACGGCACATTTCCTTTATATCACTGCCATCCACAGGTCCCAAATAGATAATGCCCATCTCCTCAAAGAACATACCCGGAATAAAAAGCTGCTTTATGCTGCTCTTTGTATTCCTGATATGCTTTACCATACGCTCTCCGTAGATTGGTATATGGTTTAGGGAATTCATGACATTATTCTTAAAATCCCTGTATGCATCCGCTGTGCGAAAGCCTGAAAGATACTGGCTGATGCCTCCGACATTCTCTGAAATCGACATATTGTTGTCGTTTAACACTATAATAAAATTGCCTTTAACGCTTGAAGCGTTGTTGAGCGCCTCATATGCCATGCCTCCGGTCAGCGCACCGTCTCCTATTACAGAAACCACGTGGTAGTCTTCTCCTGTTACCTGTCTGGCTGTCGCAAGCCCAAGTCCCGCTGAGATGGATGTGGAGCTATGTCCTGTATTAAAGCAGTCACAGTCGCTCTCATCCGCCTTTGGGAAGCCACTCATGCCTCCATACTGTCTGAGCGATGAAAATCCATCCTTTCTGCCGGTGAGTATCTTGTGTGTGTACGACTGATGCCCTACATCCCACACTATCTTATCCTTCGGCAGATTAAAGCACAGATGCAGCGCCATGGTAAGCTCCACAACTCCGAGGTTTGATGCCAGATGACCTCCTGTCACCGATATACTCTCTATAAGAAACTGCCTGATTTCATCCTTTAACAGCTCAAGCTCCTGAGGTGTCAGTTTTTTTATATCATTTTCCTTTTGTATCTTTTCTAAAACCATCCTATTTCTCCCGATGGATCAAATATTCAAATAGCTCCTTAAGAAATGCATCGTCGTATCCCAAATCATCAAGCTGCTCCTCTGCCTCCTTGGAGATGCGCTCCACATCAGAAACCGCTTTATCCAATCCCTCAAATGTGACATATGTCGCTTTATTATTTTTCTCGTCACTGCCTACCGGCTTTCCAAGCACCTCAAGTGTACTTGTGACATCAAGCACATCATCCTGTATCTGAAACGCAAGCCCCAGCTTTGCCGCTATCTGCTCCACACATGATACCTCATCAGACGATGCGCCTGCCAGAATTGCGCCTATCATCATCGAGCTCTCTATAAGTGCGCCTGTCTTAAGCCTGTAGATAAAGTCAAGCTTTTCCCTTGTGATAGGACAGTCATCGGATTTCTCGCTTTCTACATCAACCACCTGTCCTCCGACCATACCATACACGCCTGCCTTTTTTGCAAGCACTGTAAATGCTCTTGCCACACGCGCATCGGCCACTTCCATGTCAAAAGCCTTTGCTGCGGTCTCATATGCCAGGTTTAATAGTGCATCACCTGCAAGAATGCCCATAGCCTCACCGTACACAGCATGTGTGGTCTTCTTTCCACGCCTGTACTCATCATTGTCCATGGCAGGCAGGTCATCATGCACCAGCGAGTAGGTGTGTATCATCTCGATTGCCGCCATAAATGGCTCAATCACTGCACTGCTTCCGCCAAACATATGGTAAGTCTCTTCCATGAGGATAGGGCGAAGCCTCTTTCCGCCAGCTCTCACACTATAGTTCATGGCCTCAAAAATAATCCTCTGCTGTCCCTCCTCAGCGGGAAGAAACTTCTCAAGCACATCGTTTATATGCTCTACCTTTTGCTGCAGCTCTTCCATGAATTGTGACTTATTTAAATTCCCATTTAAGCTCATCAGAATTCCTCCAGTTGTCCGTCGCTGTTTAGCACAAGCATGGCCTTTTCCATGCCCTGTACCATATCATTGGCACTCTTTACCTCATCAAGCCCCTTCTTGTAGAGCTCAAAGGCCTCATCCAGGGATACATCCGCATCCTCCATCCTCGCCACTATCTGCTCTAAGTGTGCAAAGCGCTCCTCGAGTGTCAGTGTTTTTTCATTTTCTTTGTTCATCGTTAATAACCTCCGAAACTACGGCCCTTGCATGACCGTCTATCAGATATATATTTATGTCATCGCCTGCATTGATATCGGATACACTGTGCAGTGCCCCCTTCTTTTCCACCTCGACATACGCATAGCCCTGTGCCAGCTTTTTGGCCGGTGAATATGCATCCAGTGTACCTGAAAGCAGTGCCAGACGCTGTCTGCAATCCGAAAGCCTCTGCTTCATAATCCTTTCAAGTGCATCCTCGATATCTGCCAGACGCCTTTTATTCTCATTTAGTTTATTCTGTGGACTAAGGAAATTAAGTCTTGTTTTAATATGTGACAGCTTTTCCCTGAAAAAATCAATCCGGCCTGTCAGATTTCTGTCCATCCTGCGGCGCAGATTGTCAAGGCGCTCTAACGTCTGTCTGTAGTCACTGACTGCAAGCTCTGCAGCCGCTGAAGGTGTGGGTGCTCTCCTGTCTGACACAAAATCCGCTATCGTCCAGTCTGTCTCATGACCTACTGCCGAGATGATTGGCGTGCGGCAGTCAAATATGGCTCTCGCCACAATCTCCTCATTAAAGGCCCATAAATCCTCTATGGAGCCTCCGCCTCTGCCGACTATTATCACATCAAGATTCATCGCATCCAATGTCTGTATGCCCTTTGCTATGCTATTAGCCGCACCCTCTCCCTGCACAAGTGCCGGATAAAGTATGACCTGTACATATGGATTCCTGCGCGATGATACATTCCTTATATCCTGCACGGCCGCGCCTGTCGGTGCTGTAACCACGCCAATACGGCCGGCATACTGCGGAATAGGCTGCTTGTACTCTGCGGCAAACATGCCCATTTCCTCAAGCTCATGCTTTAGCTGCTCGAATTTGAGATACAGATTTCCCTCTCCGTCAAGCTCTATCTTTTTGGCATAAAGCTGATATGCGCCGGTCTTCTCATACACCTCAACGGAACCTGTCACAATAACCTGGTCCCCCTCCTTCATGTGGAAGGAAAGTCCTGCCGCCCTGCTGCCCGCAAACATAATAGCGTTCATGGCTGCTCCCGCGTCCTTTATTGTGAAATAAATATGACCGCTCGTGTGATACTTGCAGTTGCTTACCTCTCCCTTTATACTCACCTGTCTGAGCATAAAATCCTGAGCAAACATATTTTTAATATAGCTATTTACTTGCGCTACCGAATATATATTTCTATTTGCCATGTTCAATGCTCTATATCGCTGTTCCTCTTAAGCTATGCAAACTTTGCAAGCACTCCGTTTACAAATGCACCTGACTCATCTGCACCATACTTCTTTGCAAGCTCAACAGCCTCATTTATTGAAACCTTTGTAGGAATATCGTCCTCAAACTTTATCTCATAAACTGCCAATCTGATAATTGCCAGATCAACCTTTGCCATACGATTGGTCTTCCAGCCTGTAGACTTCTCATCGATGAGTGCATCAAGCTCTGCCATATGCTCAATAATCGCACTGCATTTTTCATCAATATACTGTCTTTCCTCGTCTGTAGGATTTGTAAGCTCATCATTTAAAAGCTCCATCTGCTCTGCAAGCTCAGACTTGTCATGAAACTCAACCCTGAAAAGCATCTTAAAAACGTTTTCTCTTATCTTGCTTCTTGTCATTTAAATTCCTCTCGTGAATAATATTTTATATAAATTAAGGATGTCTGTACGACATCCTTAATTATACTACATTTGTGATCATTTAAAAAGAACTATTTAATTCTCTCCCATATCAACACTTGCTATACGAACATTGATAGTAGCCACAGAAAGCCCTGTCATTGTCTCAATTGCAGACTTAACCTTCTCCTGTACCTTTGTAGAAACCTCAGGGATGCTGTATCCATAAGCAATATTGAGTGCTACATCAACCACTACCTCATTGTCTGCTATCTCAATCTGAATTCCCTTTGAGAGATTCTTCATACCGAGCCTGCTGACAATCTCGTTTGTGATATTGCCTGCCATGGAGCTTACTCCCTCAACCTCAGTGGCAGCAAGACCTGCTATGATAGCTACAACCTCATCTGCTACCTTGATCTCGCCAGACTCATCTGATTTGATATTTATTGTGTTTCTATTCTCTGCCATGTCCATGTTCCTCCTTAACCGGCTATACGGTCTGTCCCTTTGCCACGTAAACCTGGAATGAGTCATTTCCCGTAAGTGATCTATTTCTTGATACGCGAACATTCTTGTCTGTGATCACGTACTCCAGATTGGCGCCATCCTCAATTACCGTATCCTGTAGCAGGATGCAGTTCTTGACCTTTGCATTCTTTCCTATCTTGACGCCTCTTGATAGGATGCTGTTTTCCACGGTACCCTCGATGACACAGCCATCAGCAACCATAACATTCTTGGCTTTTGAGCCATTTATGTATCTTGTAGGGTTATCATCCCTGATCTTTGTATAGATAGAATTGCCACTCTTAAACAATGCTTCCCTGTTATCCTCATCAAGAAGCTTCATATTCTCCTCGAAATAGCTCTTCATATCTGTAATCTGTGAAGCATAGCCTGTGTACTCATATGCCTGGATATTGAGTGAATCAGTGTTTGCAGCCATCAGATCCCTTGTAAAATAAGAATAACCATGTACAAAAGCGTCATCCACTATTCTAATGAGCTTCTCCTTCTCCATGATATAGATATTCATGCCAAAGTTTACCTTGCCCATATCCATGGCATTGATATATATCTTTTTGATACGTCCATCATCTATATCAAATGTATAGTACATCTCATCATTGTTGCCGTTTGGTCTTAGGAATACCTTCGGTACCTCCTGCTTGCGGTACATTGCAGTGATATCAGCCCCTGTGTTCTTATGTGCCTCAATCAGCTCCCTGAAATCAAAATTGAATACATAGTTGGCATCAGCCATGATAACATACTTCTGAGTACACTTTCTCAGATAGCCCTTAAGGCTTTCGATTGCCTCAACACGGCCCTCATACACCTTAATCTGCTTCTGTGCATAAGGCGGAACTATATTGATACCACCATTTTTTCTTGCTAGATCAAACTCCTGACCTGAGCCCAGGTGGTCCATCAGAGAGTGATAATTTTTCTTAACTATGAGAGATATATTGTCTATTCCGCTATGTACCATGCTTGAAATCAGGAAATCGCAGAGTCTGTAACGACCCGCAAACGGAATGGAAGCCATAAGTCTCTCGGATACCATCTCAGGAATGAGGGCATCATAACTGTTTGCAAAAATAATGGCCAAAGCCTCTTCGTTGTTCATGTTTAGCATTGTTCCTGGCCCTCCTCAACATCATTATATACCATTGCCTTTGGTCCTATAACCGCTCTGTCGCCAATTGTAACTCCCGGTGCAATTGTAGCAACATCACCTGTCACGTCCTCCGCCGGCTTTTCTCCAATAACTGCATCACAGCCTACTGTAACGCCCTCTGCAACTATACAGTGTGTGACCTTAGCGCCTCTTTTTATCACAGTATCACCCATGACAACTGCATCCTCTACCACAGCGCCCTCTTCTACGACGACACCGCCAAAAAGAATTGAATGCTTTACTGTGCCCTTCACTACACAGCCATCGGTAATCATAGAGTCTGTAACCTCTGCGTTGTTGCCGATGAAATGTCCTGTATGGCCGCTGTTACGGCTGTATATCTTCCAGTTCTCATCAAACAGGTTGATACCGCTGTGCTCAGGATCAAGCACCTCCATGTTTGCCTCCCAAAGTGCAGGTATTGTTCCTACATCCTTCCAGTAGCCGTTAAAGTGATAAGCATACATCCTGCGGCCATCCCTCAAAAGGTTTGGAATGATATTGTTACCGAAATCATTCTCTGAATCCGGATCATTTTCATCCTCGATAAGATACTTCTTAAGTATATCCCAATTGAAGATATAAATACCCATGGATGCAAGATTAGACTTAGGATTCTTTGGTTTCTCCTGAAACTCTGTGATCTTGTCGTCATCATCTGCTACCATGAGACCGAAACGTGATGCATCCTCCCATGGAACCTCCATAACCGCTACAGAAAACTCAGCATTTTTCTCCTTATGGAACTTAAGGAAATCGCTGTAGTCCTGCTTACAAATCTGATCTCCTGAAAGTATGATAACATACTCAGGATCATATCTCTCGATAAATGCAATATTCTGATAAATCGCATTGGCTGTTCCCTTGTACCAGTCTGAGCCTGAAGCCTTCTGATACGGTGGCAGCACATGCACTCCTCCATATAATCTGTCAAGATCCCATGGCTGTCCATTTCCTATGTACTCATTCAGCACAAACGGCTGGTACTGTGTCAATATACCAACTGTATCTATGCCTGAATTAACACAATTAGAAAGTGGAAAATCAATAATCCTGTATTTGCCTCCAAACGGAACTGCCGGCTTTGCAAGTTTCTGCGTCAGTGCATAAAGTCTGGAGCCCTGACCACCGGCAAGAAGCATCGCAACTAGCTCTTTTGCCATATTAAAATCCCCCTTGTTTAATTTCATTAAATTTTTGTTAGCTTTTGCAATTATTTTGTTTTTTTATAATGGTTTATAGTTATATTTTACCACATTTTAGCATTTATGCAATTCAAAATTAACTAAAAAATACTATAATTTTTGTCATTATTTTCCAATTATCTCGCGGTTGTTTATGAACTCGTACGGCACTTCCTGGTACACATAATAATTTTACCAGTTTTAGTACAAAAATTCCTTACGAGCGTTGATTTTTCAACATTCTGTAAATTGAGAGTGTGTACTACTACACACTTACTACACACATTTTCTTCTATATTCTATGATTTTGTTGCCGGTGCCAACGATTTTTTCAATGTCAGCAAACGACTTTTCGGGTGTAACATGTGTATACAAGTCCATTGTCATTTTCAGTGTTGCATGACCCAAATACGATTGAACGACTTTCGGCTCTATGCCTGACTCAAAACATCTTGTCGCAAACGTATGCCTGAATGTGTGACCGCTAAAAAATGGAAATTCATCGTCACTGCTCTTTGTATCATTTATCCGTCTTACAACTGAACGTATAGAGTCGCTATATATAACCGAATTAATTGGTGTATTGAACCTTGTAACAAACAAATATTCGTTCTGTTCTTTAGGTCTGCGTGTTGAAACTATCTTTTTAAGCTCAAATTGTTTAGTTAGATATTCTTTGCACACACTGTTAATTGGTACGTGTCTGTAACTCTGCTTGGTTTTTGGTGGCTCAACATGAAATGTCTTGCCTTTATCTTCAAGGTATTTCTGATACACAAGTGTCTTATTAACATCAATATACCCCTCGTCCATATGTATATCTGCAATCGTGAGTGCAAACAGTTCTCCTGGGCGCAAGCCTGTATTAACTGCCACATTATACATGTTGTCGTAAAATGTGCCTTTACATGCTTCAAAAAACTCGCTCTGTTGCTCTACTGTCAATGCAAAAGCATTAACTTCTTTGTCTGCTCTCAGCTTTACACCTTTCGCCGGATTTTTAATCATCAGGTCATCTTCCATAGCTCTACTGAACATGTCATTTAAAATAACCTTGATTTTGCTCTGTCTCTCATACTTATAGTTATCGTCAGAAGCTTTGTCGATAAGTAGCTGTACATCTGACTTGTGAATAGATGTTATTTCGTGGTTTCCTAAGTATGGTGAAATGTTCTTCTTATATATATACGTGTACTCCCTAATGGTATTGGGGCGCACCCTCTTTTTCTTGTATACATTCATCCACCTGTCAAACCACACATCAAGGGTAATGCTGTCCCTAACACTTGTGAATTGTTGATTGTCGGTCACTGCTTTACTAAGTTCTTTCCGCAGTTCTGACAACTTGCTGTTGTAAATTGTCTTGCTCTTGCCGAACCTATCTTTATATCTGCCCTGATAAAGTCCGTCCTTGCGCTGGGTTATTCCGACTCCCAGCTCTTTTCCTCTCAAATCCTTTCCCATACTGATTTATGGCTCCTTTCAAAGATCGGAAGAGCACACGTCTGAACTCCAGTCACGAGTACTGATCTC
>OCQM01000060.1_pt1 | contig 16739 bp, 10 predicted proteins | sample 1538431 | NCBI WGS metagenome assembly OCQM01 (sample SAMN04571691, study PRJEB22368) | human gut metagenome | biome: human gut; material: stool | host: Homo sapiens | place: Luxembourg | collected 2012-06-29
GAGATCAGTACTCGTGACTGGAGTTCAGACGTGTGCTCTTCCGATCTGTCATTTTAGTGCATTATTTTTTAAGAGGAGAGGGTTTTTGTGGGCCTTTTTAACAGGATTATTGATAAGATGGTCAGCGACAAAGTTCCATTTAAAAAGAGAAAAAGGCTGATTGTTTTTGTTGCAATCATAACCCTTCTTTCTATGACGACAGCTACGGTTGCGTGGTTCTCGGTAAACACTTTCGCGGGCGTTGACAAGCTTGACCTTAATATCAGCCTTGCCGCTCAGCTCAAAGTAAGTATGGAAAACCACGGCAAAGACCTTGAAAAATACGGAAAGGTAATCACGAACGAGATGATTGACGATTACCTTAAAAAGCACGGTTCAAGCCTTGAAGATACGGTGCTTGATCCTGTCACAACAAGAGAGGGTACAGAGTTCACCAATCAGAGTGGCACAGTCAGAGAGCCTAACAAGCGCAGCTACCTTGAGTTTGAATGCTACTTCATTGCGACTGAGGAAATGTGGGTTCATCTCACAACCGAAAGCACAAAAGCAGGCGCTGATGACGGTACAAAGGTATCGACAGAATCAACCGGTGCAAAGGCTGATGTAGTAAATTGTGCGAGAGTTGATTTCACAGCCGAGGGAACAGGCAACGGCACAACAATTTATGAGCCGAACAGAAGCACTCCCGTAAACGGACAGACAACCTTTGATTTGCCGTCAGGTTCAATGGTTTACTCAAACAACACAAGACTTTTCCATCTTAATCAGCTCGAACCTGTTAAGGTAACAGTTCGTCTTTGGATTGAGGGTAACGACCCCGAGTGTGATGACGATGTTCAGGATGCACACATTTCTGTTCAGCTTGGCTTTGTCGGATGCGATAATGACAATAAACCGATCAGTTAAAAGAAGAGCCGAGGTTCGCAGCCCTGAAATAACGACCGGCGAGGACTAAGCCGAGAAAATCACGAAAGTGGTTGGAGAGGATTAGACGAGTGGGAGTTATTTAAGGAATAGCGGAGAACAACGAGGCTTGACAGATAGAAGAGCCGAGGTTACAAAACCACCTAACTAATATATGTAAAGATTTAACTTTTGAGGGGAGAGAAAAACTTGTTCGGAAAAAAGAAACCAAAAATTGAACAACCGATTACTCCCGAGGAGTTAAGTCGCTTAAACGATAAGAAAATGGCAGATTCCGAGATTGAACATTTTCATGTAAAAAATGATTCAATCGATATTGTAAAATACAAAAAGCGCAGACGGCTTTTGAGCATTATCCTTTCGGTCTGCATAATCATTCTTCTTATTCTGTTCATCGTTTCAACGCTTGTAACGCAATGGGGCGACTTGATTATCAGCATTGATTCTCCTGCCGTAAAAAAAGGTATCGTGCTTAGCGAAGACGCTGACTTCAAAACTCAGTGTGCTTCACTTACAGCGGAGCAGGTTAAGGATGTTACAAACATTACATATTCATGGCTTCCTGTTGACCTTGACACAAGCAAGGACGGTGCGCACAACGGTAAAAACTATGTTGCTTATACTTTCTATTGTAAGAATAACGGAGAGGTCGAGCTTGACTATGATGCAGTGCTTGAAATCACAGGTGCGGCTAAGTCGGCAGATGAAGCAACCCGAGTTATGATTTACAAAAACGGCAAGAGCTCAATTTACGGCAAAGGTCAGTACAAAGACAGAAGCAAAGCCGAAACTGATTGCACAAAGTTTGTAAGCGATAAGGAAGTTTATAAAACATCAACCGAAAAATTCAAGGTTGGCGATATTGACAAATACACAATCGTAATTTGGATTGAGGGTAACGACCCCGAATGTATCGACGATATCCGAAACGGTCATGTCAGAATGAGAATGCTGTTCTCGGTTCGTGACGATGAAGAATCCACAGCAAAACCGTAATTTTCGGTACAGTATTACATCAACTTGGTATTATGTGCCTCGGCACTGATATAGCAAAAAATCCCTATGGTGTTTTAGGGACAAAAATTATTTTATTTAGGAGGAATTTCTCTATGAAAACAACATCAAGAAAGAGATTATTAATCTCTTCCGTAGCAATGCTCCTCGTGGCAATGCTCGCACTTGGTACAGCAACATTTGCTTGGTTCACACAGGATACGCGTTCTTATGCTGACCAGCTTAACGCAAGAACAAGTAAAGTAAGTTCTCTCGTTCTTAGTAAGAGTGACAGAACAAACTGGCAGAGCCACATTCAGTATGGCGTAGATAACAGAAAAATGTATCCTGCTTCTTCATCAAACGGAAGCGACTGGTTCTTTGCTAACGCTTCTGACGCTGTTTCAGGTGCAGTTGACAACGCATCAATCAAGGACGCAAAGGCACCTGGCGTAACAACAGAAGACTATGTATTCAGTAATGAACTTAACATTAAAAACGCTGGTGCAGTTAAGGTTAAGGATGTTAAGATTACATTTACACTCCAGGGCGAAAATAGTGACTATGCTCGTGTAGCTCTTGTTCCTATCGGTGTCGACGGTTCTGCTATTACAACTGACGGTACATTCGGTACAGGTACTGTATATGGTAAGAAAGCTACTCCTTATCAGCCAATCAGCTCACTCGCAGGCGATTTAGGTGCTTCTATTACACCATCTACAAAATATGAAGTTTCAGTTCCGGATCTCGATGTAGATCAGGCTGCTTATTATGCCCTCTATGTTTGGTTTGAGGGTCAGGATGTAGATTGTATAGATGCTAAATCAGGTCAGACGATTCCTGGACTCGTATTCGATGTAGATGGTACACCTGTAGAAGAATAATTTCTTGTTTTTTCTAAACATTATTTAAAATTCAAATGCAATGGAGACCCCTTATGAAAAAAGTTGTAAAAAGAATAGTAAACATAATAATTGACATTATTGTGATTTTGATTCTGGCGGTGTCGGTTTTAATCGTTACATTGTCACTAACTTCCAAGTCATCAGGGGTCCCCAATATTTTCGGTGTTGCACCCCTCAGCGTTCTGACAGGTTCAATGGAAGATACAATTAATACAGGCGATCTTATTTTCTGCGAGGTTACAAATGATCCTTCATACGAATATAAGAAAGGCGATATTGTTACTTTCTATAAGGAGATCAACGGTAATTCCGAACTCAATACTCACCGAATTGTTGAGGTTGTTAAGGATGACAACATTACCTACTACAGAACACAGGGTGACAATAAGAAAACTAACCCTGAGCCCGATGAAGAACTTCAAACTTCTTCATCTATTGTCGCCAAATACACAGGTACGAAGATTGGCGGCGTGGGTAACTTTTTAAGCTTTATCAGAACTCAGCTTGGATTTTTCCTCTGCGTTCTGCTTCCGATGATTATTTTCTTTGTTTATGAAGCAATCCGAGTTGTTCTCAACCTCCTTGCCTACAATAAGGAAAAAACTCTCGAAGAGGCAAAGCTTGCGGTTGATTCCGCAGAGCTTACCGAAGAACAGAAAAAGAGAGCTATTGAGGAATATCTTGCCTCCGTCGGAGAAAATCAGGACAAGGCGGAAAATGAGCCTGAAGTACAAACACCTGCTGACGGCAATAACTCCGCTGATAATTCCGATTAAGTTATGACAAATTTGTCCCTAACGCATTCATAGCGTTTATCGTAACGGTATATTTCTTTCTCAGTCTCAGAGCTGAGAAAGAAATACAGTTACAGCTCACAGTAAAAACACAACAGAAATTATCAGTTAATTTATAACGGTGAACCGTGTTTTTCATCTGAAATACGGATTTTCTGATAATACAAAAACAAATCATTAACGCAAAACCGTTTCCGTCGGAAACGAACGGCAGTCGCTGATTGCCGCAACATAAGGCGATGAAATTTCGCCTAAAGAAGATGAGAGTAGATTTTTTTAAGGAGACGAAGTACCGTGGATACAGTATTTAAATTTCTTTTTGAATTTCTCGGTCAGTTTTTTGGCTCATTATGGTCAATAATCACCGGGTTATTTGGCGGAGTAGGCAATGCCTTTGATTTTTCCGCTTATGTAAACATTATTAATGCCTATACCACGGAGCTTGGCGGCCTCGCATGGGTAATTGCAATTATTGCCATTGTGCTTCTGGTAGCTGTGCTTGCACTTTGCGTATGGCTTATTGTCGTCGCTGTAAAAAAGTTTATTCGTTCGCACAGAAGAAGAAAAGATACAGATTCTCTTGTTAAAGAGGTTCAGGCACTCAACAAAGAGGTTATGAGACTTAACCTTGAAAAGGATAAGATTCTCTCTATGAAGGTTTCACAGATTGGTCTTAACCCCAACGAGATTTCAGAGCTTACAGGCGAAGAAATCGAGTCGCTCAACAACGGCGAAGAAGAGGACACAGGCGAAAGCCGTTTCTACAAACTTACGGAAATCGACCACCTTTGGGCAGATTATGTTCCGCCGGTTTATGACAACGATATCACACTTCCCGAGTTCTGTGAGCGTTTCAGACTCTTTGCTTGTTCACAGCTTGGTCTTTACTACGATATAAAGCTTATCAGACTTTTTGTTGCTGCGTTTGCATCTACCAGACTTATTATCCTTCAGGGTATTTCAGGTACAGGTAAAACTTCACTTGCTTACGCTTTTGGTAAGTTTGTAAACAATCCTTCAATCGTTGCTTCCGTTCAGCCGTCATGGCGCGACAGAACAGAGCTTTTCGGTTACTTCAACGAATTTACAAAGAAGTTCAACGAAACCGAGCTTCTCCGTGCAATGTATGAGGCATCGTATAACGAAAACATCTATGCGGTAATCCTCGATGAAATGAACATCGCTCGAGTTGAGTATTACTTTGCCGAGATGCTTTCAATTCTTGAAATGCCGTCAAGAGATGAATGGGTTGTTGATATCATCCCGAACTCTTGGCCGTCTGACCCGAAGCATATCGTGAACGGTCAGCTCAAAATTCCGCCGAATATGTGGTACATCGGTACTGCGAATAACGATGACTCGACATTTGCTATCACAGATAAGGTTTATGACCGTGCTATGCCGATTAACATCGACACAAAGGGTGTTCCTTTTGACGCACCTCTCACAGACTCTGTATACATTTCATACAAACATTTTGAGTACATCCTCAATGCCGCTAAGGTTCAATTTGTTGTTTCGGAAGAGAACCTCAAAAAGATTGCCCTTCTGGATGATTATGTTATTGAGCATTTCCGTATAGCTTTTGGTAACCGTATTGTAAAACAGCTTCGTGACTTTGTTCCTGCTTATGTCGGAACAGGCGGTACAGAGCTTGACGGTCTTGACTATGTTCTTGCCCGCAAGGTATTTAGAAAATTTGAGTCACTCAATCTTTCATACATTCGTGATGAAATAGATGGCCTTTGTGCGTATATTGACGAGCTTTTCGGCGAAGAAAATATGACTGAGAGCAAGGATTATCTCCGTATGCTCAAGAAGCTTGTATAATTTTAGCAATTCAGGGCGAACTCTGTTCGCCCTTTGCTTGGTGAAAGGACTTTGTCCCTTTAGCGGTAAAACTATCTGATTGGAGAAAAATCAATGGCTGATTTTGGTAAATATTTCAGAGCATATATGTATATGCAGGACATTCTGAAAAATGATTTTACTTACAATTACATAACAGAAGGCCTTAAGGACGGCGATAAGGGCGAGGATAAGCTCGACGGTAAGACCAACGAAAAGGTAATTGATATGGAATGGGTTGTTGCCATTGAGGAAACACTTCCGTACATTCAGAAAGCAATAGACGAACAGCGCCGTTTTATTAAGCAGGTTGACAATGTTGTTAGAGTTGAGCTTGCGAAAAAGATTGGCCCTGAGTCGGTTAAGCACCTTTCGCAGCACACTAACTTTATTGCCAAGGTTGAGGGGGATATGGTAACGCCTAACAAAATCCTCACAATTGAGCGCGAAGAAAGCTTTGCTATTTATGAAAACCGTGTGCTTATGACGCTGATTCGCAAAGCGCTTCACTTTGTTGACGATAAATATTCAAAAATGAAAGATGTGCCGAACGACAGCTATAATAAAATTTCTATGGTTCGCCACATTGATTTTAATGAGAAAAAAGTAGATTTTAATCTTAACTATATAAATGAATCTCACGAAACTCTTGCAGATGACCTTGATGTTCTTGATGTTTCTCAGCTTTCGGACTTTGACCGAATCAGAAGAATCAGAACAACCCTTAATGAGTTTTTAAACACTCAGTTGATTAAGGAAATCTCAAAAGAGCCTGAGGTTCGTCCGCCGCTCATGCAGACCAACCTTCTCAAAAAGAACCCCAACTTTAAAAGAGTGGTTGAGCTGTGGAACTTTCTCGACAGTTACAAGCGTAAAGGCTTTGAGGTTGTAAGCGAGGAATACAACGGCAAAATGACAGATACTGTTCAGCAGGATGTTTACTTTGCGATGGGATTCCAGCATTTTATGATGTCTATTGCTACAAACCCGGGACTTCGTTCAATCCTTAAGGAACAGTACGACGCTGAAAATGCACGAATTGCCGAGGAAGAATCAAAGCCGCAGAAGACCCGCGAGGCGGTTATGCAGGCACAGCTTGATGCTGTTCGTAAAGAGGAGATGGAAATCCGCCTTCGTGAAATCCGTGAACGCGAAAAGAAAATTCTTGACCTCACGAATGAAATCAAGAATTTAAAGGTTATAATTGATCAGAAAGAACAGCAGATTCTCACTCTCAGGGGCAGGGTTTCTGCTCTTGAAGACCAACTTGAAGAGGTTAAGAAAGAGCTCCAGCAGACAAAACTCAAGTTGATGGAGGCAGAAAAGAGAATTGCCGAGCTTGAGGAAGAAAATCAGCAGTTAAAAGATACTATTGAAGAGTTGAATAAAACGATTGATGAACTCAATCAGACTATTGACACACTCAATAAAAAAATAGTAGAATTAAATAACAGAATTCTCGTGCTTGTGCAGGAGAATGCTCGTTTGCAGACAAAGGTGAAAGAGCAGGAAGCTGTTATCGCCGAGCAGAAGGCTCATATTGCAGAGCTTGAAACTCAGGTTGCCGAGCAGCTTGCAAAGATTGCCGCTCTTACACAGAGCCTTGAAAAGTGCCATGCGCAGATTGAAGAGGATAACCGCAGGATTACCGACCTAACCGAGAAAAATGAAAATCTTACGGAAACACTCCAGAATGAGCGTGTTCAGCACAGGGACACAGTCAATAAAATGAATGCCGATTTTGCTAATGAAAAGCAGCAGATGAACGACGCTCATTCGGCAGAGGTTGAATCGCTCAATCATAAGATTGCGGATGCTGAGGTCGAACATAATGATTATGTTGCCAAGCTTAATGCGGATTTTGCCGCAAGGGCAAATGAAACAGAGCAAAAGCATCTTAAAGAGCTTGCAGATAAAGAAGAAACTCACAAGAAGGAACTTGTTGAAATTAAGGAAGCCAACCTTAAATCATCAGCCGCAAGCAATGCCGCTCACGCTTCTGAGCTTAAAAAGGCTTATAAGTCGGTTGACAAAAAGGTTGAGCTTGCAGAAAAGGCTTGTGAAAAGCGTATGAAAGCCAAGGTTGCCGAGGTTAAAAAAGAGGCTCAGGCTGAAATTCGCAAAGCCGAAAAGAAAGCAAGCGAAAAAATCAGCCTTGCTAAGGATGAAATTAAATCTGTCAAGGATACAGGCGATTTGTTCGTTCGTGACTACGGCTTCGGCAGTGTTGCAGTTGTTTCAAAATATGCCGAAGAGCTTGCAAAATTCGGCAAGCTTTCAATCGCAGACGAGCTTATAAACGCACAGAAAAGCGTAAGATCTCTTTGCATATGCAGAAGTAAAAAGGGTGTTGTGCTTGCAGGCTTTTCACAGAGCGGCGCAAGCGTATATAATGTTTATAAAAAGCAGGCAGATCTTACTGTTGCATTTAACGATTTGTGTTCAATGCTGAAAGGTATGAGCAATCTGCCGATTGTAATTACATTCTCCGGTGTTGACAGACCGTTTGTGATGAATTTTGAAAACATTGTAAGAGATGCAACCAAAAGAAAAACAACTGTTTTCCATAACAAAACTCTGAAAGCAAACGGATTTGTTTCAGTTTACTTTGGTAAAGAATAAGGGGCAAAAATGAAAAACTCTACTGCGCCCAACAGAAAAACGGGCAGAATGATTGCTAAAAATTTAATAGTTCTGTTCACTGTTGCACTTGCCGGCTTTTGCGGCATTCAGGCGTGGTTTACGGATAAGAGTTCAGCTGAAGCCGACGGTATAAATGTTGAGTGTCAGGCACCTGACGGTATTGAAATTGCTGTTGTTAAGCACGAAGATCCGGCTCCGAAGGATGACGCAGCGTACAAAAATACGATTGAATTGAACAGCAAAAATTATTCGTTTATTGATGATATCAAGATGACTGAGGTTTCGAGCGACGGATACACATTTTATAAGCCGCCCCTCAAACAGGAAAACGGAGTTGCTTCTCCTATTCTTGATGTTGCCGACTGGGATCTTGCCGACAGTTCGGTTCACTTCCTTTCTTTTGACCTGTATGTTCGTTCAAAATCCAAGTTCGATATTTATCTGGACAGTAAATCTAAAATCAGTCCGAATGCAAAAAATCTTACAGGTGAAAATGCAGATAATAAGAGTGATTTCGGTGAAAGCGGCGAATCAAAGGGAATTTCAAGAGATTGCGTAACCGGTGCGGTAAGGTTTTCGGTTGCAAATTATAAAACTTACGAAACAAAGCTTTTGTGGATTCCTGCTCCGAACATTTTTCTTAATGTAAACTCAGATACAACACAGTATTCTGTAAACACAGACAAGCGTTCGGGCAAATCATATTCGCACGTTTATTATGAAAAAGACGGTAGTAAATGGGTTAAAAAATCCGTTTTCGCTGATGACGGTTCACCACTCGGCCAGGTTTTTGTTGCAAACAGCGATGGCTTTACAACCAAAGGGGATTACACATACGAGCTTGGTTCAAAGAAAAAAATTATGTCTTTAGAAAAGGACACAACTCAAAACGGCATATATACAGGAATGGTAACCTGTAATATGTGGGTTGACGGCGAAGACGCTGAGGCAAGACTTGCCCTTGTAAACGGAAAGTTCAAAGCAAACCTTGTTCTCTCAAAGGGCGATGAACAATAAAAAATAAAAATCAGGAAAGGAGTAATGAAGTATGAAACTGAAAGAAAGAGTGCAGAACTCGTTTTTTGCACTTTCCGACAACAGACTTCTTGGCAGAAAAAAGCTCGCAATTTCATATGTATCATTGTTCCTTGTTTTTACTCTTGTGCTTGTGACAACGGTGGCATGGTTTACCGTAAAAGATACGGCAAGTATTAATTCTCAGGCGTTTTCACTTGAGTCAAGTGCTGCACTCCGTGTCAATGACGGTCAGGAAGATCTTTCAAACCACCTTGTTGTTAAAGGCTTTAAGCTTGAAGAGGCTTCAAGCGTTGACGGAAGGAATATGTTCTTCCCGTCAGAGGGCAACTTTAAGGATTCAACATCTGCCATGAAATTCCGAGAAGGAACTGCAGGCGATAGGAATAAAACATATGTATATAAGGATTTTAAGCTTAATGCCGATTCAGATATGACAAATGTTTATGTCAAAGGCTATAATATTAAAATTGTTTCGGCAGACGGTAATGTTCTCGGTAAGTTTGACGGCTCAACCGAGATTATTCGTGACGATAAAGGCGTTCCTGTCGATCAGAAGGTCTATGATCCTTGTCCGTTAAGACTTGCGTTTATTACCGACAGCAGTAAAACTCCTACTGTAATTGATCCAAGTGCTCTTATTGACGAGCATGCTAAAAATTATAATGCAGTAAGCTCAACAAATACAGACGGCTATCCTGCTACTAAGCTTTCATCTTGCAAGACATTTTCTGATTTCTATTTCTATTCAGGCGAAAGCTTGTTCACGCTTTTAGGTCAGAAACCTCTTGATGTAACATTGGTAGCGTGGTTTGAGGGTGCGTATGAAGATCAGTCTGTTTATGATAAGTATGCAGGTGCATCGGTTACAATTGATGTTGAACTCGAAAGTAACTACAATGATATGGAGGCTATCACCTTTATTGATAAAACAATAGGTGATAAGGGCGAAAATAATCCGTGGATTAAAACAGATGACTGTATAGTTACCATGCAGTATAAAGATACTGATGCAACTCAGAAAACTGTCGTTATGAAATATCTTGGTCCGGGGGTAGACGGATATAACACATGGACAGCTGCGTTGCCAAAAGATGTAATAACAGATATAAGCTTTTTCAGATTCAGTACAACGAATAATATAATCTATAACTCATGGCACACCAAGGATAATGTGAATAACGAATTGAGCGATACGGCAAAAGGTTGGATAAAAGCCCCTGGTTTGTATCCGTTACAGGAAAGCAGAATTGTAAACGGTAACCGTAGCCTTGTTTATACTGCTAAGAGAGGTAACGGTTATGGTAAAACCGACAGTACTTTTGAAAGACTGTCCCCTTGTATCGGATACTGGGATTATAGTCCGAGCGGCTCAACTGTTGAAACAACAACACCTTCAACCACAACTCCGACAAGCGGAGGAGGATCTTCCGAAGATCCTGAAGTAAATACAAGTGTGTATCTCAACATTCCGGATAATAAACAGTGGCTCAGAAATTATCTTATAAGCGGACAATATGAACCTTATGTAGTTTATAAATATGATGGCAAAGAAACAAAACATTTGATGCAGTTTAATTCTGGCGGTTCAAGATGTGCCCTTGATAACTGCAGTGCGCCAAGAGGCTCACGAGTTATCGGATTTAAGTTTGTGAACGAGAAAGGTAATCACACTCTGCTTATTCCGGCAAAGAATGAATATATATTCTCCACATCGTTCAATGTTTCTTATGAAGTAAACAACGATGATACCGCAACGTATAATTAATAATGCAAAATATAAAAAGGAGGTGTCACAATGAAAGAGAGATTTGCTCTTTTGGCGGCTTATTTTAAAGAAAAGCTTGCAATCGGCAAAAAGTCGGGCAAAGAAAAGAGAAAAAGCTTGATTTTAAGCATTGTGGCACTTGTTGAAGTGTTGGCAATCGCTATTGTGTCGGTTTCTGCATGGGTGGAAACAATTTCAACCATTAAGCTTGATTTGAACAACGGTACAATTGATAACTATGTGTTTACCAACGCTAACATTGGCTACGGTAAAGGCTATGACGGAAATACAATTGATCTTACAAAATATTTTCGTCAGGCAGGCGATGTTCACCTTGCCTCTGCAACAAGCGCAAACGGCACAGATGTTTATTTTCCGACCTTAACTGCAAACGGCGAGTCGTCCGGTGTATACAGACAGGCTACTGTAAACGATAAGAATGTCAACTACATTGATTTTTCTTTCAATGTTACCGCAAAGGGAACAAAGGCGTCATTCTATTTTGATAAGGTTCCCACAATCAAGGTTAACGATGCTGATGCAGACGAGGGAAAGCTTCGTGTTTCATTTGTTTGTGACGGCAGTAATACGGTTGTCTGCGGTAAGAGCAACAGCACGGCAGAGGTTGTTTCCGGTACAAGCCTGAATACTAAAAAACAGGAAAGTGTAAAATCTTTCGATTCATACACGGGCTTAACAGCAGAAAGTCCTCTTTTTACCGTTCGGGCAGATTCAAAACCGCATAAGGTTACAATGCGTGTGTGGTTACAGGATGACAGCAGAAAAACAAAGTATGCCGGACAGACTGTTACAATTGAGAACTTCAAGCTTATCACTCAAAGCCCTCAGGCAGGAGAATTGACTTTTTACGATAAAACAACGGGCGATCCATCTCTCGGTGCGGGTTGGGCTACCAAAAACAATCGTGCAATCTGGATTAACCAGGATGGCAAAAGCAAGTATGAAAAGCTTTCAAAGGATTCGAGCGGTAACTATTTTATTAAGCTCGGTTCAGATTATACAGATAATCCTAACGCAACAGTTACCTTCTACAGCTGTGAATCAAAAGTAACATCAAATCCGCAGAACAGCTTTGTTGCAAAATGGACAACTACTCTGAAAGCTGCTGATGATGCCGAATCACAGACATTCACAGCCTACGGATATAAGGATTCGTCAAAAAAAGGCTACGGCACATGGGGAGAGGTTCAGAAAATTCTCCTCTCAAGTGAAGATGCAAGTACATTGCCTATGACACAGGTTGACGGAAAATATCTTGCGGTTGATATGTATGTTCAAGGCAGTTCAACTCCGATAGCAATGACTTTTGAACCGAATGAAAAAGAGTCGCTCAGCGGTTGGGTTGCATATTTGCCCAATCCTAACAGTGATGCCGCACGTTCGATTACATTCAAATTTACTTACAACGGCAAAAATTACAGCGTAGACGCACCAAACAGAAATTCTTCGGTGAACTATGTTATTACTTCACAAAACACAGGTTACTGGGCACCTCCGGCTATTGTTTCCGTTTATTCTACATGTAAGGATGAAAAGGATAATAATGCTGTAATGGGCACAGTAAGCGTAACAGGCGGTATGGACGGCGCAACAAGAGTTAAGGTTACAAAGGGTACAACCGTCACTCTTAAAGAGACACCGACCGACAGCAACAAATACAGATTTATCGGTTGGTACTCTGACCCCGAATTTAAAGCTCCCGTTACCCTCAGCAACGGTGCTTACCCGGCAAATGATACATCAGCCGAGCATAAGTTTTATGCGAAATTCCAAAGACAGTATAAGGTTGAGGCAAAAGCTGTTTCGGACGGGGCTGTTGCAAACAGCACAGGTGGTACTGTTCAGATTTTAGGCGGCGAAGCCGGCGCATACACTGTCGGTTCGTACCTTGAGGGACAAAATACATCAATTACAGCCACACCAAAAGAGGGCTATGACTTCAAGGGCTGGTATTCTGACGAGAAGTGCACAAAACTGGAAAGTCAGGATCTTACGCTTTCAATTAAGAATATTCAGGCAAATCATTTGTATTATGCCAAATTTATGATTCAGCAGTTCTCGGTAACAGCGGTTGCAAATCATCCGAATGATAAGAAAAACAGCAAAGTACAGTTTTCTTCACCGTTATCCGAGGCGTCTGATACAAGCGTTACCGTCAAGGTAAACTACAACGGTTCTGCAACTTTTGTTGCGAATGCAGGCGAGGGTTATGAGTTTGTTGGCTGGTATTCGGACGAAAACTGTCAGACACTTGTCAGTAAAACGACTCCGTACAAAGTAAGCAGCATAAAGGCTGACTATACTCTGTATGCAAAATTCAAGATTATCAACCTTAATCTCAAAGTTTATTCAGTAACAGAGGGAAAAATCGACGGAGCGGGCGGTACGGTTCAGCTTGGATCTGATACCCCTGCCGCAAAGATAGAGACAACTGTTGAGTGGGGTACGCTTGCCACACTCACGGCTAAAGCAAATGCCAACTATGAGTTTAAGGGTTGGTTTACCGATCCGCAATGCAATATAAAAGCAGACAACAAGATTCTTAACGATTGTCAGTACACAGATAAGACAGTGGAAACTGCGGCAATAAAGAAGGATTTGACTCTGTATGCAGAGTTTTCGGATGTATCATCTCGCAAAGTTACCGCTAATGCTGTGTTCGGCGGAAATATTGTCGATACAGCAGGTACTGTTAAGGCAGGCGATTCGCAGGAAGGTGCAACATCAACTGCGGTGGTTACCAACGGTGATAGCGTAACTCTTGTTGCAAATACAAAGCCAAATTATAAGTTTATGGGTTGGTATTCCGACAGGGAATGTACAAACTCTGTAGCATCGGAACAACAGCTTGTTCTTACAAATGTCGATGCCGATTGCGAATACTACGCATTGTTTAAGCCGCAGTCATTTTCAGTCAACGCAGTTGTTGACGGTGATTCAGTAGGTACGGTAAAGTTTACCGCACCTAAAGAAGTTGGACCGTCAACTGCAGTTACAGTTTCGGTGGATTATGACGGAAGTGCAACATTTGTTGCAACCCCTGCCGAGGGTTATGACTTTGACGGTTGGTATAACGATTCAAGCGTTACTCCAGTCAGCAACAAGGCAACTTATGTTTGTAAAAACATCAAAGATAGCTTTACTTTACATGCAAGGTTCAAGCTTAAAGAATTTGAGGTAAAGGCCTCAGCCGTACTTAACGGAGCAGTCAGCAATGCATGCGGTACTGTTCAGGCAGGCAACACAACAGCCGCAAGCACAGTTTCTACTGTTGCAAAGTGGGGCGAGAGTGTTGCACTGACAGCTACTCCAAAGTCGGGTTATTCGTTCAGCGGTTGGTACACAGACCTTGGCTGTACACAACCGTATACAGACGATTACAAAAACAATTCTTTGACAACGGTTATCAAGGCTAACACAACTGTTTATGCTAAATTTGAAGTTGAACAAAAGCGTGTTGTATATCTGCAAGTTCCTAATGAATGGAAAACATATAACGATGGTGCAAATACATCAAGTATTGCCTTATATATGTGGCAAGGTGGTACATCACATTGGTTTGACATGACTCTTGTTGAGGGAAATGTTTACAAGGCTGAAATTACAAATGAGAGCGATTATAATTGGATTTCTTGTGAAAATTATATTTTTGTAAAGATGAAAAACACAAGTGATAATAGTTATGACTCGAATAATAAGTGGAATAATAAACTTGTACAGACAAAGAATATAGAAGGTAGGGATTCCGGTTGTAATTGCTATGTAATAACATCGTCCGGTGATAAAGATCAAGCTTTCGGCAAATGGACAACCTACCCGTTTGCCAGCTATGAAGTTGTTCTTGATGCCGTAAGCTATAAATCAGCAGGCTCTACGGAAACAAACGGCTTTACAGGCGGTAAAGTCAGCGTTGGCGGTGTTGTGCACACAAGTGCCGTAACAAATACATATTCCGACCCGACAACCGTTACGGCAACAGCTGTTTGCAATGAAGGTTATCAGTTTGCCGGCTGGTATTCCGACAGCGACTGTATACATAAGGTTGCAGATAATGCCGAACTCAGTATTTCAGTAAATTCTTCGGTTCATTATTATGCAAAGTTTGTTAAGAGTTCAACAAAGGTAATGTACTTTGACCCGAACACTAACTGGACAACCAATAAAAATGAGCGTTTTGCTGCCTATGTATATGAAAAATCAACCGGCGACGGAAAGTGGTACAGCATGACCGAAGATGCATCTCATAATTGCTATACATTTACTATGGATGCATCTGGCAAATATGACATGATTATATTTAGCCGAATGAACGGCAATACAACCGAGAATAGTTGGGATAATGAATGGAACCGTACTCCGGGTGCTCACGGAGGTAAAGTAGAAGGTATTGCCATTCCGACAGACGGAACAAACTGTTTTGTTCAGGCAACCGGAAACGACGGTTGGGATAACTGCGGTGGTTCTTGGACAACAAAGTAAAATTAAAGGTTAAATCAACGGAGGTGAAACCATGAAGAAATCAAAATTTGCAATTGTAATCGCACTCGGACTTGTACTTTGTCTGCTTTGCGGTGTGACCACGACTTTTTCATGGTTCAGCCGTCCTCGAACCGAATCGGGTGACTCTCTCAGGTGGAGCGGTCAGTACAAAATCAGCAACGGTCAGAACATCAGCATCAAAACCGTTGAGTCAAGTGATGACGGCTCTACTTTCGGTGAAAATGCAGTTACTAATTTCGGAGGTTCTCTGGAGGCAGGAAAGAGAAGATATTTTTGCACCGAAATTTCTAACTCGGGCAATGCCGAACAGAATGTTTCGCTTTTTATAAAAGGTCTGAAAACAAGCGGTACGGCATCTGCTTCGGGACTTTATGTCGGCGTCAACAAACCGCTCAAGACATATAGGTCTTATAATGATATTGTCGGTAGTAACAGTACTTATACGAAAACTACTCTTGACAAGTACAGAATTTATTTTAATGCAAATGGTGTTAAAAGTTGGAATGATTCCGACACAACAACCAAGATACGCTATTCACTTGAAGATAAAGATAACCCAAGTTGGACGACTGATGTTATCAATATGACGTATGTGAAATATGTTGACGGTCATAAAATTTTATATGCTGACATTCCGATTACTGCTAAACGTATTCAGATATATGTAAATAATAGCCCTTCAGGAGTGAATGCTACCCCCTGCATAAGTGTTGCATCATATTGCCCTAAAATTTCCCCAACTAATTGTTATGTATTTACATTAAGAGCGGGTGTGGAGAATGGTTATCACAACTGTGATACATATTCTTTTAACAATCCTTTAACTGACTGTGCTAACTTTGTCAATTGTTACGACAGTATTAACATTCCTCTGGGCCGTACATTTAACGCAGGCCTTGTTGCAGGAACAGATTACGTAGGTAGCAGTATAAGCTATTCGTCATCATCAAACAGCGTGTTTAAAGTCGGTGCAAACGGTGTAATTACTCCTGTGGCTGAGGGTACTGCAAAGCTCACAACAACAATTAAGGGCGGTGCATATGGAGATACCTATTCCGTAACCACGGAAATCAGTGTTACATCTGTAAGCACAGATTCAATAGACACACCTATTGTGACAAACCTTGAAATCAAGCCGAAAGCTACTGACGGACCTACGGTTTCAAAGGTGTATTGGTACATCAAGAATGAATCGTCATCAACAATAACATACACGCTTGATGATGTTTACATCTCGCTTTAAAATTTTAAAATTTTAAATTTCCAAAAGGGTTGTTTTTACAGCCCTTTTTTATTATAATTTATAAT
>OCQM01000066.1_pt1 | contig 16519 bp, 10 predicted proteins | sample 1538431 | NCBI WGS metagenome assembly OCQM01 (sample SAMN04571691, study PRJEB22368) | human gut metagenome | biome: human gut; material: stool | host: Homo sapiens | place: Luxembourg | collected 2012-06-29
CACCGAGATCTACACTCTTTCCCTACACGACGCTCTTCCGATCTCCGGCTTAATCCAGTCCGTATCCTTAATCTCACAAGGAGGATTCAAATTTTCAATAATATAATTGTGTTCCAGCAATTCCCCCGGTTTATCTGCCGCCATGATAACCTTCCACGGCGTTGTATAATAAGTAACAATATCCACCGGACTGTACATGACAGAAGTCAATGTATGCTGCTTTTCAGATGAAGCCTGAAATTTGGTCAGACACCAGTCGTCCACATCGGCATCAGTCAATGCCGCCCATACCCCGTTGGGTAATTCCAGTGTCAAGGCACGTTCCACCGGCTTCTTCAGCGCATTCACATCCAGGTATTCAAAATGCGCCTGTGCCCATTGTTCAGCCCAAGCCTTGGTTCCTTCCGGAAAAGTATACTCCGTCAGGTCTCCCACTACCTTGTGGAAAATAGCTTTCGGATGTTCCGGGAAATAATAACGAAAAGCTACCCCCTCATCGTAGGCACGCACTTCTACATTCAAACGGTAGTCAGAACCGTCCTTTTTCGATAAATACAATGTGCCCCATTTGTAGTTGTCACGCACCGAGCTGCGTTCCCCATAAAGCGGTGTCCAAGTAGCATCATGACTACCGTAAGCCACCGAGTCTACCTCCAGATTGTCCATCCAGCATGCCGGCTGAGGCAATTTACGCATCCCCAAAGCCATTTCCCAGACACGATTGTCCAGTTGCAATCCGGCCTGCGATTCCTTCACTACTTGTTTCCCGTTGTAATTTACCTCATAGCAAAGAACATTGGCTCCGGAAGCCGATTTTTTCTCATAAAATTTCACCTTATGTGTACCTTCCGGAGAAGACAAATTCAATTCTATTGGTTCTGCCACACACATTGCAGCTCCAAGAACCCATAATCCCAACGTCAAAGACAAGTTCTTCATATTCCTTTTATATTGTTTTTTATAGAAATACGAATAACTTGTCCCGACTACTCAATCAAAATGTAAATTTCTTTGATTTTTATTTCACTTGAAACTCAAACGTATTAAACGAATGAGCCTGCAAAGTCACATTCAGCCATTTTTCTCCCAACTTCACCGTCAATTGCTGCGGACTATCCTGAAAGTTTCCTGCCACCACCACGTTTTTTCCTTCTGGGGTCTGTACTACCAGCACCGGCTTCTTATCCTCAGCCGTCGGTTTAAACGCCAGCACCTTCGTGCCCGGCATCAGGAAACGGGTGTAATGCTTCACAGCATAATATTCCGGCGTAAAGATAGCCTTAGCCTGTTTGGAATCCACCCGTATCAAGGCATTCTGCTTCCATCCCCACGGACTTACTCCTTCATCCGCCAGAATCGGATTCCAGAAAGTATACTCCTCACAGCCATTTCCTAAATAATGATTCATCAGATGAAACGTATGCTCTGCGGCTTTCCAGTCGAAAGAACCCCATCCGCATTCACTTTCAGTCTGCACATAGTTATAATTCGGATATTTCGCACGCAGGCGGGTCAGTAACTGTCCTCCTTCCCACTGCAGTCCTATTCCTTGAATCGTTTCAGGCATACGCGGGTCGTCCAGCACCTTTTCTATTATTTCATAACGGTTTGTGTTGATGGTTCCGAAATACAGTTTCACGTCCGGATGCGCTTTCTTCAGTGCCGGAGCCAGATATTCTACATTGAAACGGATAATCCCCTCCGGTGTCCATGCACATCCCGGATAAGGCGTATAGCTCCACGATTCATTTTGAAACATCACCATCTTTATGGGAATATTCAGCTCTTTATACGCGGAAACAAACTTACAAAAGAAATTCGCGTATGCCGACAGGTAACGAGGGTCTTGAATAAAGAAATCCGTTTCAGCCAGTTCTGCCGGGAATACCCCTTCTATTTTAGGTCCTTTATTTCCTTGCAAATAATAATCCTTCGCCGGGTGCATCGTATTATATTTATCACTGCGCACCGGATAATCCTGATTGATTTTCATCCAGCTGGGCGGACTCCATGGAGAAATCCAAAAGGTCATGTTCGGATTATAACGCTGGGCCGACTTGATATACGGTACAAGCGAAGTCTTATCGCGGTCTATATTAAAATGCTTCAATTCAAAATCTCCCGGTACCTCGTCGCAACTGTACCAGTTGCGTGAGAAGTCGTTCGCATTCATCGGGAAACGCCCCAACGTAAACCGCAAATCACCTTCCGGAGAAAACAGTCTTCTCAGAATATCTTCCTTCTCATTACTGGGCAGCACATTCAAGGCATCCCATCCCAGCTCATTGAAGCAAGTACCCCAAGCCTTGAAAACGACTACAGAATCTCCCTTATCTACCGATAAATCAGCAGTAGTGCCCTCTGCCTTCGTTTGCAATTTCACCTTGTTCTGTGTCCAGGTCTTCCCTTCACAACTACTCACCCAATCACCGGTCTGTGCCTGCACGGATACTTCAAACAGTGCAAGCCCCATACAACTGAAGCAAATTTTTCTCCATTGTCTTTTCATAGCGTCAACTCTTTTTATTTCTCAAAAGTATTCAAAAAAGAAACACCCTCTACATGCGGACCCACATAAATTCGTGCCATATCTCCCGTATGATACCACTTCGGCTTTCCCGGCATATCATCAGAGATAATCTGACCGTTTATGCGGAGATTTTCAAAACGAATATTCCGTACCTTTCGCTGTGCATCATAACCTTCAATCACGGAAAACTCAGCCCGATTACCGGTGTACGACACATTTTTGAACACCACATTTTCAATCCCTCTTCCCGGTGCCTTGCAATATTTCTCATTAAAAAAAATACGAAGATTCACCAACTGCCCCTGTCGGAAGTTTTCAATACGTATATCCTCAAAGCGCACATTCCGTATCAGATTCTCATCGCCAGCATTAATTGCCAGACAACCTTGATAGTTCAATTGCTTCTCCTTATGGTCCAAAATATCAATATTCACATAGTTCAGATTTTCCAAAATCTCCGGTTTGTCCACATTTCCATGAATTCCGATAAAAATAGGATGCGCCACATCGGCCCATAACGTAGAATTCTGCATGGTTATGTTCGAGCTCGGTCCTTCAAATCCCAATCGTGTGCCATACACCGTAGTACAGTCATCCGATGTCCGACAAAATACTCTGTCGAACAGTACGTTCCGGCTGGAAAACACATTCATCCCATCTCCCCAGCCAAAATAACTGATGACCTTTACATTTCGAATGGTAATACTGTCCGAGCCCCCCGTAGCACATTGTGTAGCTACCAATCCTTCCACGTATACATTACGGGAATTAGCAATACGGATACCCATCTTCACGCTTGGGTCAATGATGCCCCGGCCCAACAATTTCACGTCATGCACATTCTCAATCAGCATCCGTCCCATCATGACGGCTCCACCAGCCACGTAAACTGTCTTACCGGAAGGAATACGAAATTCACCTCCTTCAAAACGATGAATTCCGGGTCCGAAATAAATCAGGTCCGGATTCTTTTTATCTACCTCAAATGTATCCAACGGATTAGCAAACAAATGCAGGTTGTGAAAAATGTCTCCGTTCACTTCCACCGAAAGATTGGCCGGTTTCTCTAATGAAAATTGAAGTGTATTCCCTTCTATCGTAAAAGGAATATCGTATGACAACGGACGTACACGAGCCGAATCGATCTTTCCTTTATTATACGTCACCGCAATCTCCACCTTTTCCGAAAAGTCAAAGGTAGCCATGGAAGCATGTTCCACATGGTGCTTCGTCTCACGCACCTCATCCACCTTCACCAAGTAAGTGGGCACAAGTACCCACTTACTTTTTCCTTCCGGACGGACTTTGACTGTAAAATCATTGTTCAGCCCTGCCCCTTTAGGAGCTTGCCACGATACTACCGTTCCCGCAGCAAATCCCCCTTGAAAGAAGCAGCACAGACAACACAAAAATAAATATCTAAGCAATAAACTTTTCATAAATCTTACCTTTAACGTGCATACATCAAAGTACCAAACCCAAGTGCATCGTATCCACCACTTGCTGTACCATAATTATCACCTCCACCTTCTGGAAATAATCTGTCACATCCAATTTTCGTGTACTGCGTCAAATCTGCTTCCAAATTTTTAATTTTCGAATAGTGATAGTAAGGTAATGCCATAATCGGACGGGTACCTCCACGTCCCCCTTCACCCATTACACTCTGGGTCACCGGTGAAATACCACCCCACTGATTATTCTGCTGCCAGACATAGGTCATAAACGGCAAGTCACTCTTCATTGCATAATTATAAGCAGAAGCATATTCACAAGCCTTCAGGAAAAGATTATCTTTATAAGCAAAGAAATCATCTCCCTGACAATATGCTAATTGGCAAATGGTACCTAATAAACCGACACACATCAACGTATGTCCCTGATCACGTCCACTCTCTTGTAACTGAGCAAAATTTGTTCCGGGGAACTCATAATAAATGGCACGTGTAATACGCCCATTGGTTTCGCCCACCTGAAAATGGGTTACAGCTTCATTGTAGATGTCCCGACGATCTGTAAGAATACCAATAGCCATCGTTGATGCAATATTACAAAGTCCCCAGTTAGCCCAATAATGCAAATCGTTTGTATCATGATGACGTTCCAGGAAGTCCTTGTTGGCAGGATACCATACCGTTAACATCCAATCCTGATATTTTTTAAAATCCTCAGGAGCCCATCCCGGAAAGCTTCTCAAAATTTCACCAGCAATCGCAAATTCATGTCCATAAATCCCTGCAGCCAATGAAACATTAGAGTTACCTCCCAAGGCTTTAGTCGTATTTGCCCATGTATTGAGCAATTCGACTGCTTTTTCTGCATACACCTCTTTTCCCTCTATCTTCCAGCGAAGTGCCAGTTGATAAGCTCTTGCCGCAGAACGAGCAGCATTCATATAGTTTTCTGCACCTGCACCACGAATAATTGTCTCTACAGCAGTACAGTTCATTGTAGTGGTTTCCTGTGCCAGTTTATTATCTCTTAACAAGGCAAATCCTTCCTTCCAAGGACTTTCACCAGAGTTTCCACTCGGATCTTCATCCAATTTCAAATTTATTCTAATCCGGTTGAAATCATCTTCCGTATGCAATGCATATACCCCTTGTTCCGCATGTTTCATCGGTTCTGTTTCGGGTTTCAATGCAATTTCTTCCAACCCTTCCAATACATCCGGCAACGGAATTTCATTCAAATCTGTTTCCACATTCAAATCCGGCAAATCAATGCCATCGCCACAGCCCGACAAAGTCAGGCTAATGGCAAATACGGCTGTTATATAATAAATTCTTTTCATAATCAATTCTCCAATCTATTATTCAATATGTTCTACCTTGATTTCTGAAATATACAAGTAACGAGTATCTCCGAGCATTGTAGCAAAACCAATAGTTACAGGTAAAGATTTATCCATTGTCATCTCAAATGAATGAGTCGCTACAACCGGATTAGGCTGATCTTTAATATTCATAACTCCTAACAGTTTATCTTGAGATATAAAATGACCAGGTTTAGGATCATCCGAAATTCCGGGGAAAGGTGTATCCTTACCTTCCATTACGGCAAACAATACTACATTACGATTTGTACCAGCATCTACATCAGCCACAGTTATCGAGAACCGATATTTACCTTTTGGCAGTGTAGTTGATTGGAATAAGGCTCCATTCCACGTATTATTTTTACCATTAAGAGCCATCCATACATTGCCATCTTTTTCCACATACGGATTTCCATAAAATATATTATTCGTATTCCAACCTTTCAATCCATTTCCTTCTATAGCAAACGGAGAGCTTGTATTTTCCAGTACATAGTTCGTAATATCACCAGTCTGTGCTGGCAATACTGTTACCTCGCATTCCGCCGGACGAACATTCTCACCAAAATTTAAAATTACTTTTACATCACCCGATAAATTGGCAGGAACCTTAAATGTAATTTCAGTATTAGACCGAGTTGGAGTAGCTGGTTGGTTACCTATCATCACTGTTACAGGCAAAGCAGACAGGTTAGTACCTGCAATTTTCATTGTTTCACCGGCAAATACCGCTACATCACAATATTCAATAACTGGAGCTGCCTTTATTTCAAATTCGTCATTTACCACAAATTCCACTCCCGCATCTATCAAAGAAAGTTTGACCTTACCAATTGAAGCGTTAGATGGAATTTCTACCTGCAAACTACCATCCTTATATTCAAGGATTTTTCCTTCTTTATCACCGAACATCACTTTCAACGCATCTGCAGTAGCAGGCATATTTGTTCCCGACAAAGTAATCGGATTGGCCAAATAACCAGATTGAATATCTCCAGTAAAATCTTTAGGTTCTTCCACAACCTTAAACTTAAGCATCTGTTCCACGGTCTCAAATGCAGTAAAAAGTTTTACGTCATACGATTGTCCGATTGTCAAGTCACCAGGTACTTTCACTGTTATTTTTTCATTCTCACATGACAATACAGTTCCAGCTTTATCTCCAAACCAAACTTTCGTTTGTCCTTTGGTTGTTTCATCTCCCAAACCTTTTCCGGAAATAGTCACTTCACAACCTTTATAGCCCTGCTGTGGAGTTATTCCACTAACGGTAGCATGTTCTACCAGTCTAAACTCGTAGGGTGTATTTACAGTTTGTGAACCAACCGTCAATGTAAGTTTTCCACTTACGGCACCTTCGGGAACTTTTACCTTAAATTCTTCTTCCGACCAGGAAACAATCTCAGCCGGTGTATTAGTAGCTCCCTTAAAAATCACCTTTACGTCTTCCTGGCTACCTCCCAGCTCGCTGCCAGAAAAAGTAATTTCACTGCCTACAAATCCCCACGCCTTTTGCGCACCTTCCATTCCGAAAAGAGGCTTCATTTGTTCAACAGATGGCTTACCCATTACCCGAAACATCAGATCCGAGTTAACTTCCTGCCCCATAAAGCGAACAGATATACGTCCGGTAGTCGCTTCTTTAGGAACAAGTACCTTTACTTCTGTATCAGTACACGTAAGCACTTCGGCCTCATTTTCACCGATAAACACTTGAATAAAGTCTACTCCTCCTCCAAAATTTGTACCTGTCAAAGTAAACTGATCACCCACAAATCCATAATCAGGAGCTATGCTGCTCAATGTAACAGGCTGGCTTTCCGGATTCTGAAGCAATACCACTTCTGCTTCTTCATCATCACAAGACGAAACCAGAGGCATCAGAGGAAGCAAACACAATAAATAATATATCTTTTTCATGATAAGATTCTTTTAGCATCAATTCCTTTCAATCTTAATATTCGAGATTTTCACATTGCTGCTTCCATTCATCATGGTTACAAACCCAATGGTCACAGAAGTTGTCTGTGTCAATGTGATCTCGCACTGATAGTCTACAGGCTCAGAGAAAGAACCTACTGTGACCTGTTTCCATCCGAGAACTTCTTCCGGCACCGGATTATAGGTCCATTGCTTGGCACCTTCCACATTCTGCTGTTCTTTATTCAGATTCGGAATAACTCCTTCACCTTCTACTACAGCAAATACAGCCCCGTATCGTCCTCCTGAGTTAGTATTTTCCACTACACGTAATGTAAATGTATAAGTGCCAGGAGGTAAAGTCGCTAACTGATATAATTTCGCATTTTCTTTCTTACCTTGTCCCCAACCAGACTGTATTGCTAACAATCCATCAGGATAAGCTTCTGGGAACTGAAGAGAAGAGCCAAAACCGTCTGAAGCCAACCAATAAAGGGCTGTACCCCACTCACCATCACTTACATCTCCGCGCAAGAATGGCTGTTTATAGTTTTTCAAGAAAAGAGCTGTCACATCACCGGTTGCAGCAGGATTAATCAAAGCAGAACCTTCCACTTCATAACCGCCTACATTAATAACCACCGTACCCGATTCATCATAATCAGCTGGAAGCTTGAATTTAATTTCTTCATTCGTCACAGCCACCACATTGGCCTGCACATCCTTTTGCAGACCTTTGATTACCACACTCACATTTTCTACTACATCTCCAAAATTATTACCCGTAATCACAACTTCATCATTTGCAGTAGCAAATAAATCACCTGCGCTATTCAAAGACTTAATAGAAGAGATTACCGGAGTCGGTATTACAGTGTAGGTATCCGACGACTCTACAGTGTGATTCCACACCTTTAATCCGATTTTCCCGGTCTGTGCCCCATCTGGCAGCTCCACAATAATACGCCCGTCCGTACATGAAAATATTTTCTGGGCTTCCATCCCACCAAAAGTCACTTTTACAGCTTCAATCTGATCACCAAAATCTTTACCTAAAATAGCCACCTGGGAACCTACATATCCGGACGCCGGATAGATGCCGGTTATTTCCGGTACAGGATAAGTATACTCCTTAAAATTAGCATCCTTTTCACAAGCAAAACAAAGCAAGGAAAAAGTAATTGCCAAACACCATTTCAAACTATATTTTACAATATGTTTCATATTTCTTTTTCTATTAGTGATTTTATCAATACCCCGGATTCTGGATCAAATTCGGATTCAAGTCAATCTGACGTTGCGGAATTGGCCAGAGATAATCACTCTTTGAAACCTGAATATCCGACTTGCCAGCCAGTACAACTGCCGCATGCATGCCTTTTCCTGTTTCTACCTTTTCCGTTCCCCAGATATATACATTCGGAGTATATTCCGAAAGAATAGCATTCCCTTCATTATTCACAAAATCAGTGGGATAACCAGCCTCTCCTACTACCATGCCACAGCGAGACTCATTCAACTCTTCTTCCAGCTTACCCCAGCGTTTCAAATCGTCGTATCTGAAACCCTCCATGTACAACTCTACTGTACGTTCGCGACGAATTTCCGTCAACATGTCCAAGTCATTCTCTGTAACCAGTTCATTTGTCAATGAAGCTACACCGGCGCGTCCACGCAACTTATTAATGGATTTATTCAATTGTTCGTTGGTTATTTCACCATACCGTTCATACACAGCTTCTGCATAATTCAAATATACCTCAGCCAAACGAAGTACCGGATAATTGGAATATTCATCCTTGTTGGTCGTATTACGTCCATACAAAGTAAACTTATAAGGTGTATATCCAGCATTTCCACCTGTCAGTTTAGTATTGGCATCTGGAGTTCCTATATATGACTTCAAGCGGTAATCACGGTTTTTGAATTCATCTCCACGTTTTTGATAACCTTGAAACTTGGGAGATTTATCAATGGGCAAACCATCTGTACATACAAACATATCGATTAACTTACGACTCGGTGTAAGCTTCCAAAGTGTCTGCGTCAAATCAATGCTGGCCGGACGTGTTTTCTGGTCATACACTGAATAGAGAATAAACTCCTTGTTCGTATCTTTTCCCTTTCCTGCAGGATTGCTTCCCTCATTTTCAATACAGAACAAATAACGGTTACTCATATTTTGCATGGCAGCTACGCTATTGTAATTCCACAAGCTATATACAGGATCGGCCATTACCTCATCACACAGCGCAATAGCCTCTTCCAAAAATGCATTGACCTGATCAGACTGTGGACCTGCAGAACCTTCAAAATCAGTGCTTGTTCCATTATATTTACGCCAGGTAGCTTCATACAATAACACTCTTGCCTTAAAAGCTTCCGCTCCACCTTTACTGATACGTCCTTTATCTTCAGAAGGAATGTTCTGTTCGCTTGGTAAATACTCAATAGCCTTATCCAAATCGGACAATATCAGGTCAACTACTTCATAACGACTGTTACGTGAAGCTCTCAATTCGGGAGAATCCACATCCAGTACCGTCTTCACAATAGGTACACCACCAAAAAATTTCAGCAAGTAAAAATAAGAATAGGCACGGAAAAAATATCCTTCACCTAATGATTGGGCTAAATCGCTTTGGTCACCAGCATAACTTTCCGCTTTCTGGAACAACATATTCACCGCACGAATATTGGCATAGCAATTATCCCAGCGTCCATCATTAGAACCAACCATAATCTTTCCGAAACCCACATCCGCATTGTTCGAAAAATAAGTAGACAAGTCAGACGAGCAATCCATGTGGTCAAAAATAGATCCGTAACGGCTTTGCCAGCCTAATAACTGTCCGTAAAGCCCTGTTGCATATTCGCGGAAATGTTCGGGAGTCTGGAAATAAACCACGTCTGTCTTCGTGTCCAGCGGTTCCAAATCAAGAAACATGTCTGCACAAGAAGAAAATCCCCAAATGCAAGCACAGGCTGCTATATATGTCAATTTTTTCATAACTTCCTTTTATAAATTAACTGTTTACTGATGCATCAAAAACCGATATTCACACCGAATGACCAGGTACGGCTAAACGGATAGCCGTTGTTGTTCGAGGTTTCTCCCATTTCCGGGTCAAAGCCGTCGGCAATGCTCGTTGCTTCCCAAAGGTCATTACCTGAAAAATAGATACGTACTTTCTCCAGTTTGGCTTTCCGTGTCCATGTCTGTGGCAGCGTATATCCCACAATCAAAGATTTCAAACGGATGTAGCGATTATTCTGAAGCATAAAATCATTGTTTTCATAATTCCAGTGTGAACGGTTCTGATGAGTAGTCAGACGAGGGTATTTAGCATTCGGATTATCTTCCGTCCAAGTCTGTCCTAAGAACATCGGATTCTGGTTGGTGTACTGCGCATAGAAAGGATAGGCCATCCAGCCTGTACGCATGATGTACTGCTTTCCTACTCCCTGGAACATGGCGCTCACGTCGATGCCTTTCCAGTTGATTCCGGCATTGATACCGAACACGTAATGCGGATTGGCGTCTCCCACAAACTGCAAGTCACTATTCTGGTTCCCGTCGGCCGTAATCTTGTAGTCACCGTTCAAGTCCAGACGCTTGGTGTCACCCGGACGAAGCGCATCAGCCGTTCCCTGGGCGATGTTCGCCAGTGCGGAGCCACCGTCGTTATACAACGCGTAGTAACGGTCCACTTCTGCCTGATCCTTGAAGAATCCATCCGTACGGAACAGGAAGAAGGAGTTGAGCGGGTATCCGTTTACAGCCGTGTTCTTTCCCGCACCATAAGAGTCGGCTCCCTCCAGTTCCTTCAGCAAGCTTTTCGTATCGCTCACGTTGAAGTTCACGTAATAGGAGAAATCCTTCCAGCTGTCACGCCATCCCAGGGTAAGCTCCCATCCTTTCACACTCAGGTGTCCGCTGTTTGTCTTCGGCGGAGTACCGCCCAGCAGGGAAGGATAAGTAACCTGCGACAACATGCCGTTATTGTCCTTCCAGAAATATTCAAATGTGGCAGTCAACCGGTTGTCCAGGAAATTCAAATCCACACCGATGTTTTTCTGGGTCACACGTTCCCACGTACGGTCGTAACTTACCAGACCGCTGAAGCTGCTGGACACCTGCGTGGCAGCCGGCAAACCTAAAGTGGTGGAACCCATCCCTACCAGAGACACATAGTCAAAATCTCCCAGTCCGGCGTCGTTACCCGAGGTACTGATATTGAAGCGCACCTTACCAAAGCTCAACACCGGAGATATGAAATCCATAAATTTCTCTTTCGTGAAAGCCCATCCCACAGACATAGAACCAAAGTTCTGGAACTTATGGCCTTTGGCAAACTTGGAGTTACCATCACGACGGCCCATCAATTCCAGCAAATATTTTTCATTATAGTCATAGTTTACACGCGCAATGTAAGAGTAAGTACCGTTCTGTGTCTTGCCTCCGCTGTTGCCCTGCTGTCCGCTTGCCAGATTCAGATCGTACACGCCGGAATCCTCAAAATCCTCACGCGCCGCAGCCAGTTTCTTCGATGCCCATTTCTCGGCATTGATACCGAACATGGCCGATACATTATGTACTTTGGCAAACGTATTCTTATAACGCAGAATAGCTGAATAATACTGATAAAGCATGTTATTTGCTTCCATCAGATAACCTGGATTATTTTCAGCCTTGATGTTCAACGGATTTTCCGGATAAATTAACACAGGAATAGTAGAGTTGACGACTTCACGTGCCGGATTTCCAAACCAGTCGTATGTCTGTACAGGAGTCACCCAGCGGTCACGGCGGTATTCCTCATTCTGGAAGGAAGCCATTCCTTCAAAGCTGATGCCCTTCCAGATATCCACAATCGCCTTCAGGTCGACACGGGTGGTCAGGTTCATCTTGTTGTCACGTCCGCCGTCCGAAGTAGCGGCCGCAGGCTGGCGGTCGCCCACCTGCCCGTAGTTGGCATACCACTGTCCGTACGGGTTCTTGGCAGGGAACAACGGAGGTTCGTTGCCATACAATGTATTGTCCAGACCGCACGAAGGAGAAGAGGTGTCGGTCTTAATCATGCTGGCGGAAGTTTCCAGCTTGAACCAGTCTGTCAGCTTGATGCCGTAGTTCAGACGAAGGTTCAGCTGTTTCTGTCCGTCGTATGCGGTGGCCAGGTTACCCTGGTTGTCGGCATACATGGCCGAGATACGGTAATCAGTCTTCTCCGTGGCACCGGACACACTCAGGTTGTGCTGGTAAGAGAAACGGGTGGCAAACATTTCTTCCAGACGGTTGGCGTTGCCAAGGAAAATCTTGTCACCCCACTCCTGATGGTTGATGACATAGATACCTTCGTAGCCCGACTGCATTTTAAGCAAGTTTTCCTCATTCAACCATCCCCACCAGTTCTTGATGGTTTCCTCCTTGTTGGCTTCCAGCCACATGGTGGCATACTGCTGCATATTGGGAGAGAAAGAGGTGACACCCAGCGTGGAGAAGCGCATGTTGAAGTCGTAGTTCACGTTTACCTTTCCCTTTCCTTTCTTGGTGGTGACCAGGATGACACCGTTGGCCGCCTTCGCACCGTAGATGGAAGCGGCACCGTCTTTCAGCACACTGATGGTTTCAATATCATCCGAGTTCATGTTCTGGAAAGAAGAGGCATTTACAGCCGGCACTCCGTCGATGACAATCAGCGGTGAACCGCCGTTGACTGACGTAGCACCACGAATCTGGAAGTTCAAACCTTCATTACCCGGACGGGAAGAAGAACGAGTGACCGTCAAACCTGGTGTCTGTCCCTGCAAGGCCAAACCGACGTTAGTTACTGCACGGCTTTCAAGTACCTTGCTGTCCACCTGGTCAATGGCACCAGTCAACGTAGTTTTCTTCTGCACGCCGTAACCTACCACCACCACTTCGTCCAGCACTTCGGTGTCTTCTTTCAAGGTAACCTGAGCCAGTTTTTTCGTGTTGGAAGCTGGCAATTCTACCGTTTTGTAACCTATATAAGAGATCACCACTACCGCATTGGGTGAAGACACTTTCAATGAAAAATTACCGTCAATGTCAGTAATTACCCCGTTGGAAGTTCCCTTTTCGAGTACACTGGCACCAATAACTGGTACTCCAGTAGGGTCCATGACCTGTCCCTTCACTGTCACTGTCTGCATCACAGCCTGCGCATAAAGTGCTTCCGCATGGGTTTGTATGTTTCCTCCACACAAAAGAGCCGAAACCATTACGGCTGAATAAAGCACTCTTTTGGGTGAAAAAAATAAAGATTCATTTCTCATACGTGAATTATTAGATTCTTTTGATTGTTTATATAATAAGTTGGCAAACAAAATATGTCCACCAACTTATTTTAATGTCATGAAGTTAATTTAGAATGATAATACAGCACAAGCTCCAAATTTATTAGAAGCACTCGTCTGATTTTGAACTTTTTGTCTATACAAAAATTTAAATGTTTCACCACTCAATTCCAAAGCCCAAACCTGATCTACAGCTTGTTCTGTTGAAGATAATGTATATTTCAAGAAATAATCTGTCGCCAAATCCCTATCTATTATCTCTATATGACTTTTTATATTAGAAATCACATAACCTGTCTGAGTAGAAGTAGAAGAAAGAGTAAAATCTGTATCATCACCTAAATTACCAATTATACTAACCCAGTCTTTAAGACTCGGCAAATACCATCCACTAGAAGAAACCGGAGCTGCATATTGACTATCATACTCACCTTTACCCAAATTATATGCTAAATTAGCAGCATCATTCCAAAGGAAACCATCCATATGAACCAATGACTGAGTTACTTCATAACCATGTTTTGCATTTGCATAATTATCCAATGTAACCACATTTCCTTCAACAGTACACCTATTTGCACTCCATTTTGCCTGACCCAAACTCTTCAATGCTAAAACAGAACCATGTGTCCATGATGTATTAGGAACTCCCATACCAACTTCAAAAATAACCCCAATACATCCATTTTTTACCGGCTTAGTCAAATCATTATCATCTTGTTGATTTCCATAAGGATAAATACTGCCATCAGAATAATAATAATCCCCCACTTCCAAATCACGAGGAACAACTGTATTCTCAACTTCACTATAAGTTACATTATACACCTTGCATAAACCTGAAGCTAAATTAATAGATTGAGGTTCTGTTGAAGAACCAAAGTAAACAGGTACACCTTCATCATACATCAAACGTCCATCCAAAGTCAAAGACAAATTAGTAGCAGAAGGAACGATAAAACGGAACGAACCTTTACCTGTGCTGTAAGGAGTTACAGGTTTACCATTAATTTCTAACGGAGACTCCCAAGTCAAACTTACCGGAGCGGTATATTCAAAACTTCCCTGAGCCTCAGAAGTTACATATTTACGTACCGGCACATTAATCTCCACCATAGAGAACTGGTGTGCCAAATTAAATTGAATAGTTCCATTCGCAGGACTGATGTTACCTTCAGCAAGCATCAAGTCTGCTTTTTCGTATGCTTCCGCCGTATTTTGAGTATAAAAATCATCTGATTCAGCAAATTCTGTTTTGATTTTCTCTACAGAAGTAATGTTTTGTGCGGTCAAATCTGCATTATATGGATAATACGCTATGTAATTTGCATTTTTCCAATAGTACAATTCGTTTGCTGCTTCCCACGTAATACCATTATACACAAATTTTTCATTGTTACAAATCACAGTTCCATCATTGGAAATGACATACATACCCATTTCATCTCCTTTAACGAATGCTGTAGTACGATTTTCATCTGTACCTGTAGTAGCACGGCTTCCGTCTTCTGAAACAAAGTCCTGTGTATTCACGCTTATATTTAGTGTCTGACGAGTAGGTAGATCGTTTTGAACAATTTCTTCTTGAGTACAACTTGCCAATGCGGCTGAAACAACCATCAAAGCTACAGATGATTTTGCAAAATAATTCTTCATAATCATAGTATTTATTTGTTTATATTCTTATTGCTTAAAAAATATCCTATCTGCAATCTTTTCCTTTAAAACCTGGTTCTATTCTTCTAATTTAATTATCAGTAGATTCATTATTTTTATTTTCTTTTGCTTCAAGTTTTTCGTCATCCTCTTTGTTATGTCCCCAACCTGGCTGACCTGGTGAAGGATTCACCTCCGACGATTCACCTGACATACTTGTATCTTCATCACCTTCACCCCAACCTGGCTGACCCGGTGAAGGAGTAACTTCTGACGATTCACCTGACATATCCGTATCGCCATCACCAGCTTCCCATCCCGGTTGACCCGGTGAAGGATTCACGTCTGTAGAGTTACCTGGCACAGAAACCGTATCACTATTTCCCCAAGCCACAGAAGAAGAAATTTCTACCGTTGTAGTTCCTTCTTTTGATACGTTAATATTCAGATAATACACTTTTCCTCTTTCAAACACGAAATCCGTAACAGGAGCAGACACGAAAGAAAGATTTCCCATACTTGGAACTGTTACTTCCACAAAATCCTGCCCTGCGGGAATAGTTTGTGGCACCATCAATGCCTTCCAGTCTGAAGTAGCAGTTACAGAAGTACCTTCCTGCACTTGCTTCAAGTTTAAAAGCCGAACAATAGCTCCTTCCGCCGTACCGTTTTCCACCGTCAATGAACAAACCAGTTTAGCCACCCGATGAGAAAATGACAAGACCGAATAAGAAGGAGTCGCCGTAGCGGAAACGACTTCCAACTGGTCACTTCCCACAAAATTTTCCAGCTTACTTTGATCGGCCATTACCGTAAGTGCCTCATCTGAGATTTTACTTCCCTCCACATAAGGATACCAGGCATTGACTGTGACCTCTTTTTTGTCACCCCATAAAAAAGGATCCTCAGAAGTCAGGCTTCCTTTGACATCCACGGTATAGGCCTTCACTACCCCGTCAATTTCTACAGCCACCGCCGGATTCAACAATTCACTCCAGTTATTGTCTACTGTAGTACGCGACTCTCCTTTCACGAAAGCCGGAATATCTGCCGTAAACGAAATAGAAGTTTCCTGCGGTGTCTCATCGCCGGTTTCATTTCCCGGTTGATTCGACCCGTCTGCACCTTCATCTTTTGCACATGCTGCCAATAAATAGAGAGCTGCAATCAGAAATGTCCTTGTTTTCATACATTAGTTTATTAAGTGTTATTATTTATTGTTCAATTATCAAATGCACTGTCGCATATACTCCCTCACCACCTTACGCCCAGTC
>OCQM01000090.1_pt1 | contig 15663 bp, 10 predicted proteins | sample 1538431 | NCBI WGS metagenome assembly OCQM01 (sample SAMN04571691, study PRJEB22368) | human gut metagenome | biome: human gut; material: stool | host: Homo sapiens | place: Luxembourg | collected 2012-06-29
AGTACTCGTGACTGGAGTTCAGACGTGTGCTCTTCCGATCTCACAAATCTGCAGACTGATTTCCCTTATATTAGGAAGGAGGGTTTTCCTATGACTTTCGTGGCATCGTTATTCTATCCACTGGTAGAATTTCTAAACGCATATAAATGGTATTTTCTAATAGGCATATTGCTTTACCTTGTTCTGACAATTATATTCCGACATTCGCGCACACTCATCACGGTAGTGTTTGGCGTGTTGGTCCTGGTTTTTGTTATAACTCACCTCGGTGGTGTATACGGCACACTTAACCACCTTATGACTAGTGTTGGCAATAACACACAAATAGCTGCCGAAGAGTATGCTGACTATCTAAACGATAATATCATTTCTGATAAGGACGCCGATATCGCAGAGAAGGTCCAACGAGCACTGAACTATGGCGTTTTGGGCAGGGAAGAACTTGGTGACGAAAAGCTTCCCGACAGCAGCGAAATGGATTTAGGAGAAACACTGGATTATGTTTCAAATCCTAACAATGACGGCAACAATGAAGGCGCCGCAAAGAAAGCATTAGATGGAATTGTCGATTTTGGAATTGAGATTTGGAATGAGCTAGTTGCTCTTTTCGCGGAATGAAACAATTTTGTGACTTCTTATTTGTTGCGACACAAAGCGCATAAGGGTATAATATATGTGCGCAATGTGAAATTGCTAGATTCGCATTGGATATGCTGAACGTTTTGGTGAGAACGGCTCCAAAATGAATTTGGCATATTTGATGATAGAGTCCGTCGAATTTCCGGCGGAGACCACCCATTTGGCCCTATATAGTAACCTTGTGCTGCATCACTCGGAAACGTAAGGGGTCAAAAATAATGTCCAGACAACGGACAAGAGAAAGTGAGGATATTTTTCGATGCAGAAGAAGACCAAGAAGCGTTTTCTCGCAGCAGTCCTCGCGGTGGTGATGGCCATGTCTCAGTTGGTTCCGTTGACTGCGTTTGCTGATGACAGCTCTGAAATTACAACGAGCTATGTCGGTGACGCAGCATCGGAATCCACCGAGACACCCACGCCATCTCCTACAGCCAGCTCTGACGCGACAAAAGCTGATGAGGATGCGCCAAAGGAAGAGGCGAAGGACGATGCAGACAGTTCGGCGGCTGCCAGCTCCACGGAAACCAAGGACGAATCTGAGGCTTCCAGTGAGGCGAGCAGCCAGAGCACTGATTCGACTTCTGACACAACTGCAACACCTGTGCCAAGCGAAGAGCCCAGCACGGTGACCGAACCCGAGGAGGTCACTGAACCTACCGAGGAAGAGATTGCCGAAGCAACCAATGAAATTGTTGCTCCTATTGTGAGTTCTCCGGCCAATGCTCCTGCGCCCTTGGCAACTGGTACAGAGCCCGCCATCATGGATGCGGCTACTATGGCTAATATCCGTGCGGGTGGCACGACCTATGGCAACGTGACATTTGCTCGTGGTGAGGGCCAGGAAAATACCATCGTTATTAAAGTCAACGAGAATACCCGTACTTATGGCGAAGAGTATGTGAATCCTGGTCTCACAGTCACCCTGAATGGCACCGAACAGAACGAGGCTGATGTCCTGAGGGCCCTGAATGAGGGAATCCTGACAATGTACGCAACTGCCGAGCAGAACGTTCGTACGGGTGCCGGCAACTATGATGTGTACGTCACCATCAACCTCAACAACGTTACAATTAACGATACCAACTACACTATTCTGGCTGGCACTACTCAGTTGAGCAAAATCCATGTCAGCACCCGTCCTATCGACGTGTATGCGAACGAAGGGTATCAGAACCACGGCATGGACCAGCCTCAGTTAACCTATCATGCAGAAGGCCTTATCAACGGCGACCAGCTGTCCGGCAGTCTGCATGCGAACACTGACAAGAACTCTCCGGTTGGTGACTACGATATTGATATCGGCAGCCTGTCTAACCCGAACTATACCATTACTTTCCACCCCGCAAAGCTGCACGTTGTCGAGAATACGGTCATCGTTACCCCGATGATTAAAGACGGCGACTATAACCAGGCGGAGTTCAGCCGTGAATACGGCAAGGCAAATCCTGAATTTACATGGCACGTAACCGGTCTGACGACTTCCGACCAGGAAAAACTGGATGCCGGTTCCATCACCATCGAAGAGCTGCTTGGCGGTACTCCTGTGGTGAGCACCGATGCCGATGTAGATTCCGCTCCTGGCGATTACACCGTCTCTGTCAAAATCAACGACAAGAACGCTGGCGCCAATGGAAACTACAATTTCGTATGCAACAACGCGACCCTGCATGTTACTCGCCGTAAGGTAACTGCAACCGTTACTTCCCAGGAAAAGACCTATGGTGCGAAGGACCCCTCTGCACTGACTTTCTTCACTTGGGGTGATGGCTCTGTTGTCGAACGCGGTTCCGATGGCAACCCGCTGTCTGACGCCAATGCTCTTGGCGTACAGAAGAGCCTGGCCCGCATTGCTGTTTCTGCGGTGCGTGAGCCTGGCGAGGATGTCGGGACCTATGGCTGGAACTTCCAGGTCACGGATGTCAATACCCAGCAGTATTACGACATTACATTTAACAACGGCACTTTGACAATCAATCAGGCTACTCTGACCGTCCATGTTGCTGACGTCACTTCCATTTACGGTGAGGCCCGTCAGGGCGCCCTGAAGACGGATGTGGGTGATAACGGCGTAGAAGGATTCGTCAACGGCGATAGCTATTCGAGCGTCTTTGGCGAAGCACAGCCGAGCTACACGGCCATCAGCAAAGATGGGCAGAACTACAACGGCTTTGATAAGAAAGCCCCGGTTGGCGAATATACGCTGACTGCGATGTTCGAGCCTCAGCACAACTACAAGTTCGAGTATCTGCCCGGCACCCTGACCATTACTCAGCGTCCTCTGCACATCATTGTGACGCCTGGCCAGCATAAGACCTACGGTGAGATGGACGCTTCTTTCGCTGTTCAGTACACCAATATGGGTAAGGTCGAAGGCGATTTTGCGAACTGTGTCGTAACCCGCGAACCGGGCGAAAATGTCGGCACTTACGCCTACACGATTGAGCAGTTCGAAGCTTCCGACGATTTCAAAAACTACGATGTGACTCTTGTTGCAGAAGATGAGTTCGAAATCGTTAAGAAGGACCTGACTGTCATCATCCCGGATGCCGAAAAGCAGTACGGCGACGAAAACCCGAATGTGATGGATGGCGTGACCTACGATGGTTTTGTCACCAATTCCGAACTCGGTATTGCCGATACGGCAGACAATGCACTGACCGGCAAGCTGGTTCTGACTCATGAGGCGGTTCGCACGTCTCCGGTTGGTGAATACAAAATCACCGCTTCCGGTCTTGAAAGCCAGAACTACAACATCATCTATAAGGGGCAGACCAGCGGCACCCAGGGTATCCTGACTGTCAAGCCTCTGCCCATTATCATCGAAGGCAATACGCTGACTCGTAAGTACAATGTCCTCGATGCGACCAAGACTCCTGGCTACACGATTTGGAACTCTTCCAAGAGTGCTATCGTTGCTGTTGTTGACCCTGAAGGCAGCCCGCTGAATATCACTGCGACCTGCCCTGAATGGTCTGATGTCACGGCGGCCAAGGGCTCTTATCCCATCGAGATTACTTATGAGCCGAATGCCAACTATGATATTCAGGTTATCGACGGCACATGTGTTATCACAGATGGCGATGTGACCCTGATTCCCGACTCCAAGACTTTTGTCTATGGTGACTTCGTTACCGAAGACATGATTCGTGAGCTGACCGTTACCGGCGTTTCTGCTGTTGACGGAACCAAGGCATACCACAATGGTGACCTGATTACCAATGTCGGTTATGTGAGCATCAGCATTACGAAAGATGGCGAGCCTGTCACTTCCAACAGCCGTGCCACTCTGGATGTCGGCAACTACGACATTACCACCAGCATCACTCCGCTGCCTGGCAAGGAAGACAGCTACACTGTTGACATCGATGCTGGTGCCAATCGTCTTCTCATCACCCGCCGTCCTGTGACCTTCACTGTCACGCCCGGCCAGCAGAAGACCTTCGGTGACCCGGACCCTGTTTTCAGTGTTGCTGACCCGGATTTCGGTACCTGGACCGGCGGCAACAACATTGCCGACCCCCGTGCTGACTTGGCCGATGCTGTTCTGAGCCGCGTACCTGGCGAGAATGTTGGCCGCTATGCTTTCACTCGCGGCACGCTGGACGAGCAGCCGATGTCCAAGAACTACAACATTACTTTGGTCAACAATTCCTTTGAAATTGTCGCCCGGAAAGTAACCGGTACGATTCAGGATGTCACCAAGACTTATGGCGACGTTTTCGATGCGTCCGGCTACAAAGTCGTGTGGGATGGTTTCCTGGATATGGATGACCAGAACGCAATGAACGGTTCTCTGGTCTTCACTTGCGTTGGTGCAGCTGAAACCGCTAATGTCGGCCAGTATGCGATTGGCGCAACATATGCCCGTAACAACAACTATGAAGTGACTCTTGTGAACGGCACCATGAATGTCGTCGCTCGTGAAATCACTCTGACCTTCAAGGATGCCGAGAAGGAATACGGCGATGCCGACCCGTCTCTGGATTCTCTGTACGCGGTCGAAGGCAATCTGGCTAATACCGGCGTTGACGTTCTGACGCTGACTACAGGCAAACTGTCTGGTTCCGTGACTCGTGAGGAAGGCGAGGATGTCGGTGAATACGCTATCCAGGCTGACCTGTACAACAAGAACTATGACCTGACCTATGTGACCTCGACCAATGAAGAGCTGAAGGCTGATGGTACCAAGATGGATGTTGCCACCTTGACTATCAATCCTGCGGTTCTGACCATTGCCGTGAACGGCCCCTACACCATGACTTACGGCGACCCGCTGCCTGATTTTGCTGTTACTTACAGCGGATTCAAGCGTGGCGAGAATGCATCCACGGCTCTGACTGGCGAGCTGAAGTTCGTTGACCTTGAGACCGGGGAACCGATTCCTGAACGGCCGAGTGTCGGCACCTACACTATCCATGCTACTGGCCTGGATAATGTGGCGGCTCCCAACTACACCATCCAGTGGGTCGATTCTACGCTGACTGTCAACGCTCGTGCCATTACGGTTCGCCCTGATGCTGCAACCAAGGTCTACGGTGAAGATGACCCCGAGCTGACTTACACCGTCGTTGATGGTGCTCGTTACGTTCTGGAAGGTACTGACCTGGTCGACCTGCATGTTGAGCGTGAGGCTGGTGAAGACGTTGGCACTTACGAGATGACTGTGGTTGGCGAAGATTCCAACTTCATCATCACGAAGGAACCCGCTGACTTTACCATTACTCCGCGTACACTGACCGTCTCTATGGCCGAGGATATCAGCCGCGTGTACGGCGACGAGAACCCTGTTCTTTCTATTGAAGACCTGGTTTTCGAAGGCTTTGCATCGAATGATAACCTTGACATTCATGATGACCAGTACAACGCCCTGACTGATGCCGCTCTGTCTTTCATCTTTACTGATGCAGAAGGTGCTCCGGCCACTACCCATTCTCATGTTGGCACCGGTACTGTGATTGCCACTGGTCTTGCCAATGTGGGCGCCGGCAACTACGACATCCAGTACGTTGAGGGTGTGTTTACCATCACCAAGCGTCCTATCACGGTTACTGCCGTTGACCAGACCGGCCTGTATGGTAACTCTGTGAATATCGACTGGACCGATTATGAGACTGTCGATGAAGTTACCTACACCGGTGATGACAGCAAACCTGCTGTGATGGATTGGGATACCCTGACTGGCACTCACCTGTGTGTGGTTACTGACCATACGCCGGTTGGCGACTACGATATTATCCCGGTCTTTGCGGCCGATGCAAACAGCGACTATGAAATCACCGTTGTCAACGGTACCTTCACGGTTGTTGAACGCATGATTCAGGTCAATGTGACCGTACCGTCTGACGCTGTGTACGGCGAGGTCGAGAACCCCGATATCACGGTTTCCGCCGAAATGCTGGATGCCGAACAGAGCGACGGCACTCATGGCGCGGTGGTTTCTCCTGACCTGCTGGGTCTCGACATGACCATCGACTATGAGCCGTTTGACGATACTTCCGATGCCGTTGAGGCTGATGGCGAAATCACACCGGATATCGCCGTTGACCCGGACCACGAAGATGGCAGCGTGTTCACGACTACCAATGTCAAGAACGCTGGTCGCTATACCTTCGATGTGACTGTGAACATGGACGAGGAGACTGCTGCCAACTACGGGAACGATGTCCAGGTTTACTTTGTTGACGAGAGTGGCGAAACCATCTCCGCTGTGCCCGTCATGACCATTTCCCGTGCATCCGTCAAGACTTCCATGCCTGATATGGAGAAGCTGTACGGCACCGAGACCGTCCTGCCTGAACTCACCTACGAGGGTATCCTGGAAGGTGAGGAGCCGCATCACTTTGACATCTTGGATGACGAGGGTAACGTAATTACTCCCGAAGTCTCTGTGATTGAAGAAGTGGCTGGCAAGATGGGCGATGTCGGCGAGTATGAGGATGCCTTCTCCTTTGGCGGCGTCGATGGACTTGATTACGGCAACTATCACTATGAGCCTTGCACCAGCAAGCTGACCATCACCCGCCTGATTCTGGAAGATGTTCTGAACGACCTGGCAGAAGCCGGCAAGCCTGGCATTATCCTGACCGCTCAGACCTCTACCAGTGATGGCGAGGCAGTGTCTGTCGAGGACGAATTCACCACTTCCTGGGCTATCAGCGATATCACTGTTACGCCTCCTGAAGGTTATCTGATTTCTACTTCCGACTCTCTGGACGATGAAAATGTCTGGGGCAAGACCATGACCATCTCCATGACTGGCGCTGGCGTCGAAAACGAGTTCTATCTGATGGATGCCGAGACTGGTGCTATCACCACGGTTGGCAGCAAGACGGTGAACATCGATAAGAGCCTGCCTGTTGTGACGGCGGTCGATGTGTCCGGTGAATACGGCGCCGATAGCGCTGTTGACGTCTTCAACACTGAGTTCAAGAAGTTCACGTCCGAAGTCAAGATTTGGCTGACCGGCGAGGAAATCGAGGAACGCAAACCTGTCGATGATGAACAGGATACGGTAGACGGTGAGCAGGGCGTCGCTGTCGATGACGGCGTTGAGGCTCTGGCCGAGGGCGATGAAGAAGAAGCCAGCAATGTGGCCGATTCTGTCAACGCTCTCAGCACCTGCGAGGCTGACCCCAACTCTGGTGTCAAGGGCCTTGAGTGCTACACCATCAGCAAGGGCGACGCGAAGTTTGACGATGCTGGCAACCTGATTGTCGATGCAAGCAAGTTCCAGCCCGTTGAGCTGACCTACACTGACCCCAACACCGCTTACGCTTCCATCAATGTGACTCCAGACTTCGAGGGTTACATTGTGACTCGTACTCAGGACGTTGCCGGCCAGTACAGCGCCGCCGCTGTCGCTTCTGTGAGCGTTATCGCCCCGAAGGCGCCGCAGCCGAGCAATGACAACAGTGAGCCCGAAGAGAAGAAAGAGTATGTTGCTCCTACCTTCATCCGTCAGTCTCAGACTGGTGTCAATGTTCTGCAGTTCGTGCCGCTGGTGATTGTGATTGGTGTTGCCATCTTTATGGTCGTCATGAACAAGAAGAACGGCGGCAAAAAGAAATAACCCAGTTGCCTGATTTTGATAGTTAGGTGACCTGCGGCGGGGCGGCGAGCATTACGCCGTCCCGCTTTATTTTTTGGTTCCAAAACCGTGCACGTTTGTTGCGAACATATCTGCACAGTGGTATAATATATGTATGAGGTTTTGGAACCTAAATTTTATTCATTGTTCTTTTTAAAGGAGAGACTGAACCATGCGTTTGAAGAAAGCTTTTGCTATTACGATTTCTGCTGCTATCCTTTGTGCTGCTCTGGCGGGCTGCTCCGGTAACAAGGATGCCGACTCCAGCGGCGCTACTAGTGAGACTGCCACGTCTTCTTCTACCAGCGAGGCAACTGACGTAACGGATGATGAGGCGCTGTACGAGTTCCCGGCGGATGCCAATTTGTCCGAGGATGAAATGAAGGCCACCATCTCCGCTTATGCGGATTATATGACGCAGGCTATGGGTGGCCAGGGCTACACCGTCACTGCTCGTTTTGAGGACGATGGTACTGTTCACTACGACGGGACCCGTACGGACGATGCTGGTAACACCGATACCATCACCGACCTGATGACCTACGATTCTGTCCAGGATGCTTTTGCGTACCTCTACAACTGCGGCCAGGCTGATGCCAATGGCGAGCTGCTGGTGGGCGTGTCCGAGGGTGTCGAGGAGGCTGTAGATGAGGCCGCCAGCGAAGGCCAGGAGATGGCCGAGGAAGAGCTGGCTGAATCCGAGGCCACGTCTGACACTGAGAGCGAGGCCGCTGACGGCGAAGAAGCCCCGGCTGATGACAGTGCCGTTGAGGATGATGCTGCATCCAGCGAGGCTGAGAGTGAGGCTCCTGCAGAGGAAGATGTCGCTTCGAGCGAGGCCGATGCCGGTGATGAGGCTGCGGCTGAGTAATCGCCCAACAAACACAACGGGGTGGCATGTTCCACCTGCCCGGCATTTGCCGGGTAACCGTCCACAACAGCAGCTTCCACGAGAGCGGACGGTGGGCAACGGGTTTTCCGGCTAATGCTGAATATTAAGTTCGAAGGAAGGTCTTTTTTATGCAGGATGTTATTCTCCGCGATGGTTGCAACTGCTTTATCAAGAAGTGCCTGGAAACAGTCACTTACGGCATTATGGAGAAGACCAATCTGGCAGAAAAATACCTTTCGCAATTTTCAATTAACAACCCGGCCCATCGAGCTGCTGTCCAGCGTTTTTTGAAGGATGAAACCCATTTCGTCCTGCCGACTGTATCTCGACAGTGCCGGGCTGATTTTGTCCGATTATATGCGGTGTTATATTCGCAAAGAAGTGAGGACGAAAAGCCAAAGATTGTTGAAGCGATTGAGATGTTAACTCAAGGCTTCTCAGAATCCATAGATTTGCTCCGCAACGTTAAAAGTGCGACCGCACAGCAGTTATTTGCCATTGGGGTGTGGACTGGTGACTTTGAACTAATTATCTCAGCGATGGGAGGCGGAAAAAGCCTCAAATTCAAAGACCAGCTAGTAATCCCCGCAGATATGTGGAGACAGGAAGAATTAGCAAAGCTGCGAAATCAATATAACTTCGGTTACGAATTGCCTAATGGCGCATTGTGTGCGCTTGTGTTAACTGCACTTTGGTGTGGTGACGAAGAAATCCGAAACAATGTTAATGAGGTTATTGAAAACGCTGCAAACCTGTTTATGGTCAAGTGTGAGCCAGATTACAATGAAGTGGCTCGAATACTCAAAGTAGATGGATGTCCATATTCTGTAAAGGATTATACGCAATCAATTCGGTCTGGTGCCGACCTTTACAAGCGGATGAATGATTGTAAAAACGGGCATTTTGAGCTTGATACCTGTGGAAACAATCCTATCAACACGTTCGGCATGAGTACAGCCAATGCAGTGCGATTCCCGGATATGGCCGGTGGTAGAAGCACTATGGCCCTTCGCATCAATTATGAGACCATTAACAAGAACGACCGAATGATGGCATTGCGATGTGCGTATGCGCAGTATGGAACGTTTCACAGCATTAAGGTGTGGGGGACAAAACTAACCGATTGCAATTATGACAGATTCAACGCACTGAATCTGTTTTATGGTCACGATGAGATTCTTAAGAATCCGGACCGCAAAAATTCGGTTCTGTTCCAAGAATTGGGCAACGAGAAAAATACCAAAACCGTCTTTAAGCATTTGGACGCCCTATATAACAGAATCAGCGCTTGGGAGTTTGAAAAAACCTATTTAACAGCTCTTTACACGATTGTCACTGACCGTATCTGTTATAGTGAAATTCTGGATGAATTATCGGATGAGTTTTTCGGCGAATCAACGGTTAAAGTGGCAGATTTCAGTGATGAAGAGGTCCAGCGCCTATATGCTTCTTTGGATAGCAAAGACAAAGAAATCGAGAAGCTGAATAGCCAAATTAAAGGGCTGGAAGAAAAACTTGATTCTGCCAGACAGGCAGAAACGCAGGTAAGCCGTAAAAATTCAATTATCGCTGACTTGCGGAAAGAGGTCGCCGAACTAAGAAGGCAACTGGCGAATAAACGGGAACCAAGTACTTTGGATAATGAATCAGCAGTGTCGCTTGATTCCGATATCGCCGATGAAATATCCGGTGGTATGCCGTATGAGCAAGTACATGAAGAACTGCTTGACCTTTGCCAGCAATACAAGGTTGTGATGGTAGATGGACATGAAAACTTTCACAGACGGCTCTCCGAGGTCCAGCCGAATATCAAGATGATACCTGGCGACCATTTCAAACAGAACGAGGGCGCTGTATCAACAGCGGATTTCGTTCTTTGCAAATCGCAAGCCTATGGCAGCCATTCTATTATGGAGAAGGCTCAAAGCCTTATCCGGGAACGCAAGGATGGAAAAACGCACTTTATTTACTTATCTAAAATTACGAATATCGAACAGAGTGAACGGGAAATCTACGACGCAATCATATCATGTTTGTCAGGGGGTATGAGCAATGCCGGATGAAAAGAAAGGGCCAAGCCTATCAGAGCGATTCGATGAACTGGCCAGGCAGAAGAAAATACAGGCGGCGGAATACCGAGCAAAAGAGAAGGCGGAACGAGATAAGAATAACATCCTGCTCCGTTGGAGTGCGATTCGCAACGGTACACAGCTGGACGATGAACTGACCGATAAGGAACTCGAAATCTATGCCAGTGTGGATGGAGACCTGAGCTTGCTTGGCCTTGATGAGGAAGGGCACATCTGCCTGTTGAGTTCTCTGAAGAAGCCAGAAGCCGAAACGGGTGAATCCGGTCAGGTCTTCGCCGATATTCAACCAACAGGTGAAACACAATCTGAAAAGGGGCTATCCGGGGAATCGACGGATGCAATGCTGGATGCGGCAGCCAAGCAGCGTAAAGCGGCTCTTGCGGCAGCATTGACAACAGCCAAGAAGGAACTTGGCGAGGACGTTTCAACACCTGGCGCTACCGCCACTACTTCTGTGGATGACACCGGAACTGTCAATATGCCCGATGGAAATGATGAAGGAGTTCCAGTAAACGAGGATGTCAAAGTTATCCGTGTCGAGAATATCGGTGTTAGCGAGGCCCGCGTTTATCTTTGTGTGGCTGAGAACCCCGATTCCCAAGAATGTGCATATGGGTTTTATGTAGAACAAGGATATGGTGAAACGCGGCAAAGCTATACACAATGTGAAAAGATGTATGGTATCGGTCGGAACCGTATGTTGTTCCGTGCAGCAGCTTCCATTCTGAGTCCCTATATTCGAATCGGACAGCCGATACACGATGTGGTCATCTTCGTTAATCGTGACGATGGCTGGGTACTGATGCAAAATAGCTGGAACACAGTGACGGAAGCCTATACGCTGGATGCCGAAAACTACTGCCAGACATTTAAGTCTTGTGCGGGGCGTGGTGTATCGGTGCGTATGGCGCCGGCAGAATCACACAGTAGGGGACAACGGATTGCCAGAGAACTGGTTGAGGCCATTATTCAGACGCCGGCGTGATGGGAGGCAAATGATTTGAAAATCGTAAAGTTGGAGAGTCCACTCTGTGTTTGTATCGCAGTGGACCAGGGGAATTTCAATGTGAAATCGGTTGGGCCAACGAACAGCGCCAAACCGTTTCCTACCGGTCTGAATCATCACGGAACCGTTCCTCCACCCTTGACAGTCGGGTCCGTTATGGTAAATGACCAGTATTACAGCATCACAAACGACCGTCTCCAAGCCCGGCGGGATAAGACGTCGGATGAAGATTACTTCGTTTTGACACTTGCGGCGATTGCCAACGAACTCCAAGCCGCCTTTCCTGGCGGCACAGAATATATCTGCGACGTCGGTTTGGCACTTGGTCTTCCTGTTGAACACCTGAGCCTGCGTGTAGGTGGTGAACTGCTGCGAGAAAAATACCGTAAATTCTTCGGTAATGAAGGCAAGCCGATTCACTATATGAGTGATGGGATTCCGTTCACGATTCGCATTGTGGATGTCGGAGTATATGCCCAGACCATCAGCGCGGCCATTTCGGATGCTCGCATCTATAATGAGATGCTTCAGTCGAGCCGGTCGTACATCATCGATATCGGCGGCGGGACAACCAACGTCATTTCCATCATTGACCGGAAACCGCAGAACCCCGGCATCACGCTCGAAGAGATGGGCGTGCTGGAATTGTTTAAGCTGGTACACCGAACCATTATGGAGGATTGCGGCCGGAACATTGATGATTTTATGATTGATGTTCTGATGCAGGGAAAGAAATCTTGTCCGGATGCCATGAAGGCGTCCATTGAACGTGCCAAGAATGAGTTTGTCAAGAAACTGATTCTTGAGCTGGAAGCCAGAAAAGTTGACCTGTATATGGGGTATATCTGTATGGTTGGCGGCGGTAGTGTTCTACTGTTTGATGCTTTCCATCGGTATATTACTGAGAAAGGCAACAATGATATTGTCCTGATTCCAGATGTCAAGGCGAATGCAAGGGGCTACTACGCGCAGGAAATGGCGCGGCTTGCTTCAGCCGGCATTGAGGTCTATCGTGGCAAGGCCAAGGCGTAAGCCGCCAGGGACCGAACGGCGACGGCTAAATCTCAATTTTGATATGGGTGTGAAAAGTGAGGCAGCCGCTTACACATACCTAAAAAAGCTGTCAGCCAATCGGCAGGCGACTCGCTATGTGACGTCTCTGGTAATTGATGACCTGGCAGGTGAACTCCATGAAAGGGCTACGCAGCGGCCGAAAAGCAGTGTTCAGCCTGTTATCATAGAAACTACGGATGAACAAGCGTTCCGCTCTGAGCAAGATAAAGCTCCCGAACAATCCGTTACCCCTCCTCACCCCACTATGGTAGTGAATGAGACTACGGTAAACCCACAAAAACAAGAAGACGATGACCCACAAATCAGTCAAGAGGGCCTGTTGGCGGCGCTTGATATTTTCGGCTCCTGACTTTTTGAATATACCAGGTCTCAAAAAGTGCCCCGCTTTTGTGCTGGAACACATCGGCGGGGCGGCGGGAAGGGTGAACTTCCCAGTATGTATTTAGAGCTCGCTGTCATTTACAATAACAGTATCATCGCTTGTTTTGCTGTTGTTTTCCGCACTTTCTGAATCGGTGTTTACTTTCGAGTTGGCGGAAATGTTATTTCTTGCTTCAATGTAGTTTTTAATAGCCGTTATGCTACGTGAACGTGACAACTTGGGTTCGTTGGAGGAATGTATCGTGTCGGCGATGGAGAGTAAAGTTTCATCTGAGAACTTTGATAACCACAAAGAAATTTCATCAAAACTGAATGAGAGTTCTTCTCGTTGCGTCGCGAATTCTTTTGCAACACCGTTTAGGTCGTATCCAAAAATATAGCAGAATCGGAAAATAGAAGCAATAATTGTGAGGTTCTTGGTTCCATTTCTTGCATATCCTGGCTTAACGGCAAGAAGTCCAGAATATACGCTTGGGGTTATACCTATCACTCTGCACCAGTCATAAATGGAGAGGCCATATTTAACTCTTGTCGCTTCCATTAACTGGACATACCCATATGACAAATCCATAGTGTCGATTTTTCGGATACGCTTTTGAAGTTCTTCGGTTGTAAGTTCTGGTACATTGTAGTCCTTTTCGGCCATGTAATTCACCCTTTCATATTATTCTTGCTATAACACATGCAACGTAGCAGCGTTGCATATTTGTACTGTGTACTTATTATACCACATATTGACCAAAACCGCAAATCAATACGCCGCAATTTTGGCCTAACTCACATAAATTGCTCTTCTGACGGAGGTGTGTCAAGGTGACATTTATTTATCTTTCATCAATGGTCAAAAAAGAGGGAGACAAGCGATGCGCGGTCGCGGCGCATGTCATTCCAACAGAGATAGATGGCTTTCTGCGCATTGATGGTTATGCGAGTGGCGACAGTTCCATCAACAAGCTAAAAACACTAAATAAGACCTTACATATGCTTCCAAGAAAAGACGATAGGATTCGGGTCGTGACCGATGACCATAAAATGGCTTGGGATATGGAGAAAATCCTGAATCATCAAACGGCAGAATTTCTTCCTATGAACCTATGGCAAGGATTCATCTTTGCTGTTGCGGACAACGGCATGAGCTTCCGTCAATTTGACGTTATGGAAAAAGGATTGCTGACCGCAGCGGAACGTGATTTGGCTCGGCAGCAAATTTGTGCGAAAACGAAATGGGGGTTTGAACTGTGACACCAGAACAGAATGTTGACTTTGCCACAGTTCTTAATGAAGCATTTTTTACTGGAGAATTCTATAACGGCGTACAACTATCCAGCCTTTTTACGAAAAAGCCAAATTCTGGCACCGCAAAGAATCAGTTAAACAAGCTTCTTGAATCGTCTCCAAAATACACTAATACCATTTTGGGAATGGTTCTTTACCCGGCCTTAAAATGGTCTTTGTACGGTGAAAGCATCTCGGATGTCATCAACTTGGCAATAGAGTCTGGTGATGTTTCCAAATTTGCTGATACGCAGAAGATGCTCCATGATGCCTTCGGGTATGATAACAAGCTATTTCTCTCTAACCGAGAGAAATATTATACCCTGTGCCATCAAATACTTGATTCACTGGATGCCGCAGTGGACCGCTTGGCAACATATCCGGAATACGGGACACAATATCAAAACGTAATCCGCCTGATTCTGGATATAGAGCCCGATGTGGCAGAGAGTGTTAGCCGGTTTGAGGTAAATAAATACCTCTGTGATGCTGTAAAAGTTATGCATCGCCTTTGCGGACAAGATATGAAAAGCCTAATTCCGGCCCTGATTCGCTCACCTATTGAAAATGCAATGGGGCAGGATGATGAGAATATGTATGTGTACCACAACGTAAAACTCCTGCTTCGTGAGTATACGCGGCTTTTTTGGAACAACAGTGATGTGGCCGACATACCAAGTACAGTTCTTAGGGCTAAAACGCCTGCAGAGGTTTTGCGCTACTCAGAGCGGGGAAGCGTGCTGTACAGTACCAATATCGTACTGAAGTTCTTGCTCCTGATTGCCGGCTCCATTGCACTCATTGAGTACTATCCGGTGAATGGCCATCGTTATTCAACGATTCTTAAATCCCTGGTATCCAATCGGACAGTTGCAACAGCTGATGGCAAAGGCACCTATGTTCGGGAACAGGAGTTAGCAAAACTCCACAACATGTCGCCCGCTCGCTTTTCAACCATGAAACAAGAAGCATACGCTTTGCTCGGCCTACTCCTATGGGGGTATGACGGTAAGGTATTGATGAATATTTTGGAAAATAATAGTGCGAAAGTGCTGTTTGTAGACGATTAACCCAAATGGAAAGTGAGGTCTTATTTTTGGACAAACTGAAAAATCTCTGGACCGTTACAGAGCTACGAAAAAAGCTATTCGTCACGCTGGCAGTTCTGCTCCTTTTCCGTGTAGGATGTGCCATTCCTGTGCCATTTATTGATAATGGC
>OCQM01000107.1_pt1 | contig 14818 bp, 7 predicted proteins | sample 1538431 | NCBI WGS metagenome assembly OCQM01 (sample SAMN04571691, study PRJEB22368) | human gut metagenome | biome: human gut; material: stool | host: Homo sapiens | place: Luxembourg | collected 2012-06-29
TGCTCTTCCGATCTCTATTATGAAGAAACTGCTGCTTTTAGCCTTTGTGCTATGTAGTTCTTTACTGTGCCGGGCACAAGAAGAACGAGTTATTTTAGGTGATGAACAGACTTCCGAGTATTTTCCAATCCTAAAAGATAAACGAATTGCCATATTCTCCAATCATACAGGAATGATAGGAGACAAGCATCTGCTGGACATTCTGCTGGAAAACAAGTTCAATGTAGTAGCCATTTTCTCCCCTGAACACGGTTTCAGAGGAGATGCCGACGCAGGCGAACACGTGTCCAGCTCGGTAGACAAGAAGACCGGAGTACCTATCCTCTCGCTGTACGACGGGAAATCCGGAAAACCAAGCGAAGCATCCATGCGCAAGTTTGATATCCTTGTGGTAGACATCCAGGATGTAGGCCTAAGATTCTATACTTATTATGCCTCTATGTGCCGGCTGATGGACGCTTGTGCAGAATACAACCGCAAGGTGCTGATACTGGACCGCCCCAATCCGAACGGACACTACGTGGACGGCCCGATACTGGACATGAAATATAAATCCGGTGTAGGTTGGCTGCCGATTCCCGTGGTGCACGGCATGACGCTGGGCGAACTGGGCCTGATGGTAAACGGCGAACGCTGGTTGCCGGCGTCACGCACTTGCGACCTGACCGTCATTCCCTGCAAGAACTATACGCACCAGACCCTATACAAGCTGCCGATTCCCCCGTCCCCCAATCTGCCGAACATGAAGTCCATCTATCTGTACCCCTCGACCTGCTATTTCGAGGCCACTCCGGTCAGTCTGGGAAGAGGAACCGACCTCCCCTTCCAGGTCTACGGGCATCCCAACATGACGGGCTACAGCTACAGCTTCACCCCGCGCAGTGTTCCCGGAGCCAAGAATCCGCCCCAGCTGGGCAAGCTTTGCCACGGCGTGAACCTGAGCAACATGAGCGACGAGGAAATCTGGAAACGCGGTATTGACTTGAGTTACGTGATAGACGCTTACCGGAATCTGAACATGGACGACCACTTCTTCCGTTCCTTCTTCGAACTGTTGATAGGCACCGACTACGTGCGCAAAATGATAAAGGAAGGGAAGAGCGCCGAAGAAATCAAGGCAAGATGGAAAGACGACGTAGAGAAATTCAAGGTACAGCGCAAGCCCTACCTGCTCTACGAAGAATAAAGGGATGTACGATTTGACGATTTACGATTTACGATAAAAAAATGAACGTGAATTGGAAGAGAACGTCAGAGCGTACATAGGATAATCAAAGTCGTACATATCATCAAAAGAAGTAATTTCAATCGTAAATCGTAAATCATAAAATCGTAAATCATAAAATCGTAAATAACCTCATGACTCCACTATCCGTAATCATCACCATAGCCGCCTACTTCGCGATACTGTTCACGGTATCCTATATTGCAGGAAGGAAGGCAGACAACGCCGGCTTCTTTGTAGGTAACCGCAAGTCATCCTGGTATGTCGTGGCGTTCGCCATGGTCGGTTCCGCCATTTCAGGTGTGACCTATGTATCTGTACCCGGCATGGTTGCCGCCAGCAGCTTCGGCTATCTGCAAATGGTGTTGGGCTTCATTGCCGGACAGCTCATCATAGCCTATCTGCTGGTACCGCTATTCTACAAAATGAACCTGGTATCCATCTACGAATATCTGGAGAACCGTTTCGGCATGTCTTCCTACCGCACGGGTGCCTGGTTCTTCTTCATCTCCAAAATGCTCGGTGCCGCTGTCCGTCTGTTCCTCGTATGCCTGACGCTGCAACTGCTGGTATTCGAACCTTTCGGACTGCCTTTCCTGCTGAACGTGGCCATCACGGTGGCACTGGTCTGGTTGTACACTTTCCAGGGTGGCGTAAAGTCTCTTATCTGGACAGACTCTCTGAAGACATTCTGCTTGGTGGTGTCGGTCGTACTCTGCATCTGGTATATCGCTTCCGACCTCAATCTGTCATTTACCGGTATGGTAAGCACCATTGCCGACAGTGACATGTCCCGCATCTTCTTCTTCGACGATGTGAACAGCAAGCAGTACTTCTTCAAGCAGTTCCTCGCCGGTGCCTTCACCATGATTGCCATGACCGGGCTGGATCAAGACATGATGCAGCGCAACCTGAGCTGCAAGAACTTCAAGGACTCACAGAAGAACATGATTACCAGTGTCATTTCGCAGTTCTTCGTCATCCTGCTTTTCCTGATGCTGGGCGTGCTGCTCTACATCTTTGCCGCCAACCAGCAGATTGCGGTGGAGAAGAGTGACGAACTGTTCCCGCTGATTGCCACCGGCAACTATTTCCCTGCCATTGTGGGCATACTGTTCATCATCGGCCTGATTTCTTCTGCCTATTCAGCCGCAGGCTCGGCACTCACCGCGCTGACCACTTCCTTCACCGTAGACATTCTGGGAACGAAAGGCAAGTCGGAAGAGACGGTTGTGAAGATGCGCAAGAAAGTGCACATCGGCATGGCGGTTGTTATGGGAATCACCATTTTCGTATTCAATCTTCTGAACAACACCAGTGTCATCGATGCTGTATATATCCTGGCAAGCTATACCTACGGTCCTATCTTGGGTCTGTTTGCTTTCGGCATCTTCATGAAACAACAAGTGCGTGACAAGTACATCCCGCTGGTTGCCATCGCCTCCCCGGTTCTCTGCTTCATTCTGCAGAAAAATTCCGAAGCCTGGTTCGGAGGTTATCAATTCAGCTACGAGTTGCTGATTTTCAATGCACTGTTCACTTTCATCGGTCTCTGTCTGTTGATTAGGAAAGATAAAAAGAACAATTAACTTAATACATCATCTATGAACGTAAGACGTCAGTTTTTACTAAGTTTGCTTGCCGCCTCCCTCTTCCCCCAATGGGGAGGTGCGCAAGAACTTCCGACGGATGTCCGCCAGGAAATCGGGAAATTCCTGGATACCACCGCACGGAAAGAAGTTTCCGTAGGACGTATCAGCATCGACTCAGTGGCCGTGGAAGGAAATACGCTGCAACTGTTTGCCAACATGAACTGTGCCTATATTCCTTTCCGCGAGGACAATGTAGCCGAAATATACCAGGGCGTAAGTGCCCTGCTACCGGCGGAGTTTACCAAATACAAGCTGCAAATCCGTACCAACAAGCGCAGTATCGAAGAACTGGTTCCCCAAGCCCTGCGCAGTAAAAAAGACAAAAAGACGAAGACATTCAGCCCCGTCGCTTCCAAGCCTCTGGTTACCGAAGTTTCCTCCCCCTACACCCCCACCAACGGCTTGCATAACCGGCATATCGCCCTATGGCAAAGCCACGGCTGGTACTACGAATCAAAACTCGACCGCTGGGAATGGCAGCGTGCGCGTATCTTCCAGACAGTGGAAGACCTCTACACCCAGAGCTACGTATTGCCCTTCCTCGTACCGATGTTGGAAAATGCCGGTGCCAATGTGCTGCTTCCCCGCGAACGCGATTGCCAGACGGCAGAAGTCATCGTAGACAATGACGGTTGCCTGACCGGCCGTTCCGTCTATACAGAAAATTCCGGTGACAAGCTCTGGAGTCAGGGAGAAGGACAAGGCTTCGCCCACCTGCGCCCCCAATACATAGACTTTGAGAATCCTTTCAAGGAAGGCACCTACCGCGCCATAGAAACCATCAAGAAAGGAAACGCAAGCACCGCCGAATGGATTCCCGAAATCCCTTCGACCGGACAATACGCCGTATACGTCTCTTACCAAACCTTGCCAAACAGCGCGGACGATGCCCTTTACACCGTCTATCACAAAGGCGGCACCACGCAGTTCAAGGTAAACCAGCAAATGGGAGGCGGCACCTGGATTTACCTCGGCACCTTCGGCTTCAATGCCGGCCGGAACAATGAATGCAAAGTCGTTCTGAGCAACCTTTCCTCCAAAGTAGGAAGAATCATCACTGCCGATGCCGTGAAGATAGGCGGCGGCATGGGAAACATAGCCCGGGGAGAAGTCAGCGGTTATCCCCGTTTCTGCGAAGCCGCCCGCTACTGGCTGCAATGGGCAGGCATACCGGACAGCGTATATTCAGAAAGCAACGGCAAGAATGACTATACCGACGACTATAAATGCCGTGGTATCTGGGTGAACTACCTTTCCGGAGGCTCTGCCGTGAACCCGACGGAAAAAGGGCTGAACATCCCTGTCAACATGGCCTTTGCCTTCCACTCCGATGCAGGAACTACACTGAACGATTCCATCATCGGGACACTCGGCATCTACTATACCAACGCCTACAATGAGAAATTCGCCAACGGAGCATCCCGCTACTTGAGCCACGACCTGACAGACTTGATTCAGTCCAACATCGTGCGTGACGTGCGTACCCTCTACGAACCCCAATGGACACGCCGGGGCAAATGGAACCAATCCTACTATGAGGCCCGTGTACCCCGCGTACCTACCATGCTACTCGAACTACTTTCCCATCAAAACTTTGCAGACATGCGCTACGGACTGGACCCGCGTTTCCATTTCACCGTAAGCCGCGCCATCTACAAAGGTATGCTTCAGTTCCTCTGCTCACAATACAACATGGATTATGTAGTGCAACCGTTACCGGTAGACCACATGACCTTGCGCATGACCAGCGAGAACGAAGTGGAACTGACCTGGCAACCCGTAGCGGATGCGTTGGAACCAACTGCCGTAGCAGAGAAATACATTGTTTATACCCGTATCGGCGACGGGGATTTCGACAACGGAGTATTGGTGGACGGCAACAGTTACCGAACCACGCTCCCCGCCGGCATGGTATGCAGCTACAAGGTTACCGCTGTCAACAAGGGCGGCGAGAGTTTCCCTTCCGAAATTCTTTCCGCCGGACGGGCGTTCAATTCCAAAGGTACCGTATTGGTGATAAACGGATTCGACCGCATCAGTGCCCCTGCCGACTTTACGGCCCCCGCCCCCGCCGACACCCTCCTTGCCGGATTTCTGGATGAGCAGGACCACGGGGTCCCCTATATCCATGACATCAGCTACATTGGCAAGATGAAGGAATACCGCCGTTCCATTCCCTGGATGGACGACGACGCCTCCGGTTTCGGCGACAGTTATGGAAATTACGAGACCCAAGTCATCGCAGGAAATACGTTCGATTATCCTGCCATACATGGTGCCGCTATCCTGAAAGCGGGATATTCGTTTGTATCGTGTAGCAACGAAAGCCTCTCCCCCAACCCCTCCCCCGTAGGAAGGGGAGATAAAAATACTTCGGTAGATATGAAAGAGTATAGGTATGTGGACTTGATACTTGGGAAACAGTGCCAGACCAAGATGGGACGGGGAGGCGTAAAACCGTTGGAGTTCAAGACTTTCAGCAAACCGATGCAGGAGGCTATTGCGGCTTATTGTAAGCAAGGTGGAAATATCTTTGTTTCGGGCGCTTTTGTAGGAACGGATTTATGGGACAACCGCCTTGCAACCGCCGACGAAGCCGACAAGAAATTTGCGATGGAAGTACTGAAATATAAGTGGCGTGTGGGACAAGCGGCTACAATGGGTAAGGTGAAAAGCGTAGCTTCTCCGTTCCCCGCCCTTTCAGGAAACTATACCTATCACAATGAGCTGAATGCCGATTCGTATGTGGTGGAATCACCAGACGCCATTGAACCGGCAACCAAAGATGCACACACCGTAATGCGGTATTCTGAAAACAACCTAAGTGCCGGTGTGGCCTACCAGGGCGACTACAAGACTTTTGTATTGGGATTCCCTTTTGAATCCATACGTACTGATTCTGAAAGAGAGGCACTCATGAATGCTGTGCTGACATTCTTCAACGACAACAAATAATATCAACCAATCATCATCTATGAACAGAAGACTGTTAATAATCGTCCTGATGGCTTGCCTGCTCCCCCTGGGGATGCAGGCACAGCAAGGGACATTCCGTTTTGCCCAACTGACAGACATTCATCTGACCCCGAACAATCCGAATCCCACAGAGGACCTGCTGCGTTCCGTGGCACAGATTAATGCCACCGACAGTATCGACTTTGTCCTGGTGACGGGCGACCTGACCGAAGAAGGCGACCGTACTACCATGGAAAAAGTGAAATCGTGCCTTGACTTGCTGAAGGTCCCCTACCACGTAGTCCTAGGCAACCATGAAACGAAATGGAGCGACTCCGGCTGTACCGCTTTCGGAGAAATCTTTGGCGGCGAACTCTTCGAGTTCGAGCATAAGGGATTCCTTTTCCTCGGCTTCAACTCCGGTCCGCTGATGCGTATGGCCTACGGGCATGTAGTGCCGCAAGACATCCGTTGGATGACGGAAGAAATGGAGAAAAACGGCAAAGACAAACCGGTGATACTTGTCACCCACTATCCGCTAATGGAAGGTGATGTGGACAACTGGTATGAGGTGACGGATGCCGTCCGCCCCTACAACGTGCGCTTGTTTATCGGCGGACACTACCACAGCAACCGGGATTTACGTTATGACGGCATTCCGGGCGTACTGATGCGCAGCAACCTGCGCGACAAAGAAGGGAAACAGGGTTATGGCATCTATGAAGTAACCGGGGATTCCATCCGGGTATACACGCAACGTATCGGCGAGCCCAAGAAGCAGTGGACAGCATTCTCGCTGACTAAGCAGTATTACGACCGCAACGGAAAGGCAGAGAAATATCCCGACTTCTCGGTCAACAAGGAATATCCGCAAGTAAAGGAGCAATGGATGGTGCAGACGGGCGCAGGCATTTACTGCTCTTCCGCCGTAGAAAAAGATAAAGTGTTCGTAGGAGACGATATGGGACGGCTGACAGCCTACACCCTGAAAAACGGCAAAAAGCTATGGAGCTTTGAATCCGGCAAGCGCATTGTCGGTACTCCGGCCGTAAGCGAAGGTATCGTTGTATTCGGGTCTGCTGACCGCCACATCTACGGATTGAACGCCAAAGACGGCAGCCTGCTCTGGACGGTAAAAGCTGCCGAACCGGTACTCGGAGCCGTGACCATCGCAGACGGTACCGCCTACATCGGTGCCAGTGATGCCACTTTCCGCGCCATAGACATCCATACGGGAAAAGTAATCTGGGCCTACACCGGCGTGAAGGGCTACATCGAAACCAAGCCGTTGGTGACGGAAGACAAGGTCATCTTCGGCGCATGGGACAATACACTGTATGCCCTGAACAAGACTGACGGACGTGAGTTGTGGAAATGGACGGGCGGACTGACCCGCATGCACTTCTCTCCTGCCGCCGTATGGCCGGTAGCTGCCGACGGTAAAGTATTCATTACCGACCCGCAACGCGCCATGACCGCTATAGACATCCATACGGGCAATACCGTGTGGCGCACCTTCCAGTCCATGGTGCGCGAGACCATCGGACTTTCCGAAGACGGTGAACGTATCTATAGCAAAACGATGAACGACAGCATTGTTTGCTATGCAGCTCAAGGAGATACTCCGCGGGAGTTGTGGGCAACCAATATAGGTTTCGGTTATGAGCATGCCCCCTCCATGCAAGTGGAAAAAGAGGGGGTAATGTTTGGCAGTACCAAAGAAGGACTTATCTTCGCACTGGAAGGAAAAACAGGCAAAGTACTGTGGAAACATAAAATAGGAAATTCACTCATCAGTACCGTAGTTCCGTTGAACGGCCACGAAGTTCTATTCACGGCAACCAGCGGGGAAGTGGGACTTCTGAGAATTAAAAATTGAGAATTAAAAATTAAAAGATATATCATGAATAAAATCAGTTGCTTTCTTCCCTACGCAGGAAAAGAACAAGTAGAAAAAACAGTGAATAGCCTACAGGCGACAGGACTTATAGAAGAAATCCGGTTAATCACGACCGATGCCACTCTGGAATCGCTCCCGGACTGCGAAATATTGTTTGTTGACATGCCCTACAGCAGTGCAACTCTCAAAGCTATTGCTAATGCAGCCAAGGGAGAATACACATTGCTTTATACCAAAGAGACTACGCTCGAAATGGGTATGTTTGCACTGGAACGTATGATACACATCCTTGAAGATTCAAGCGCCGGTATGGTATATGCCGACCACTACCAAATAGCAGACGGCAAGCAGAGCAACGCTCCGGTAATCGACTACCAATTCGGTTCCTTGAGGGATGACTTCAACTTTGGCTCCCTGCTCCTTTTCAACACCGAAAAACTAAAGGAAGCCGCCGGACACATGAAGTCTGACTACAACTTCGCCGGACTTTACGACCTGCGCTTGAAATTGAGCCAACATTCAGACTTGGTACATATCAACGAATACTTATACAGCGAGGTGGAAAACGATACCCGCAAGAGCGGCGAAAAGATTTTCGACTATGTAGACCCCAAAAACCGTGACCGCCAGATTGAGATGGAGCAGGCATGTACCGAACATCTGAAAGAAATCGGGGGGTATCTGGCACCGGAGTTCAAGAAGATTGAGTTCTCTGCCGGTAACTTTGAGTATGAAGCTTCGGTCATCATTCCGGTGCGCAACCGTATCCGTACCATCCGCGATGCCATCAAGTCGGTACTGATGCAGAAGACAGACTTCAAATATAATCTTATCATCATCGACAACCACTCCACAGACGGCACAACGGAAGCCATCGACGAATTCAAGGACGACGAACGCCTCATCCATATCGTCCCCGAACGCAACGACCTCGGTATCGGCGGTTGCTGGAATGTAGGTGTACACCACCCCAAGTGTGGCAAGTTTGCCGTGCAGCTGGACAGCGACGACGTATACAAAGACGAAAACACACTCGCCATCATGGTACGTGCCTTCTACGAACAGAACTGCGCCATGGTGGTAGGCACCTATATGATGACGGACTTCAACATGAACATGATTGCTCCGGGCATCATCGACCACAAGGAATGGACTCCGGCAAACGGACGCAACAACGCCCTCCGTATCAACGGCCTGGGTGCCCCACGCGCCTTCTATACCCCGGTGCTGCGCGAAGTGAAAGTACCCAATACCAGCTATGGCGAAGATTATGCACTAGGACTGAACTTCTCCCGTCAATACCAGATAGGACGTGTGTACGACGTGGTCTACCTCTGCCGCCGTTGGGACGACAATTCCGACGCCTCACTGGATATTGTAAAAATGAACGGACACAACCTCTACAAAGATCGTATCCGTACTTGGGAACTCCAAGCACGCATAGCAATGAACAAGAAAAAGTGATTGCACACCGTAAATCATCAAATAACAGACAAGCTCATGAATCAAACGATACACAATCTTCTAACCGGACAACTGGCATCCTGGGAGACGGCACGCAACAATTATGCTGCCCTCTCCGGTGTGCGGGTGAAAGAGCTGAATGTAAACGGCATACCCTATAAGGTACAGTTCAACCCGGCACGCATCGTTTCCTCCGGTGCCAAGGTGGATGCCAAGTCCATTCAGGAACGAAAATGCTTTCTGTGCCCGGCAAACCTGCCACCGGTACAGAAAGGTATCCCATTTGGCGGGCACTACCATATTCTGGTGAATCCGTTCCCCATTTTCCCTCGCCACCTGACGATACCGGAACTGGCGCATACTCCCCAACGCATCGCTTCCCGCTTCACCGATGTGCTGGAGCTGGCCGAGGCGCTGACGGAATATACCATTTTCTACAACGGTCCCCGATGTGGCGCCTCCGCCCCCGACCATGCTCATTTCCAAGCAGGAAACAAAGGATTCATGCCTATCGAAAAAGACTGGCGCGGACAAGTTGCCGGAAAGATAGCCGATTATGGAAAGGCTACGCTATGGTATCTCAATGACGCTCCCCGTGCCACACTTGTGATTGAATCCATCTCCAAAGAGGACGCGGCAGACTTGTTCGACATCATTTACCGCTCTCTGGACGTGAAACCCGAGGAAGACGAACCGATGATGAACGTACTGGTCCTATACGAGGCCGACCGTTGGGTGGTCTTTGTCTTCCCGCGCGAGAAGCACCGTCCCACCTGCTACACCGCCGAGGGAGAAGCCAACCTATTGAGCAGTCCGGCGTCCGTTGACTTGGGAGGTGTCTTTATCACCCCCGTAGAAAAGGATTTCCTAAAAATCACTGCGGAAGATGTGGCACAGATATTAAGTGAAGTATGCCTCTCTGCCACAGACTTCCACAAGGTACGGCAGCGTATCAGGGAAAAAATATGACTTCTGAAATCCTAAAACTCTAATTTTAAAGAAATACCATTATGAAAGAGCCCAAAGTACAAGTAGGCATTCTGTTTGAACCGCAGATAGAATTCGTTTTGCTGAACCCGTATCGCATAGACGGAACGGAAGTCAGCGGCAAGCAGGTAGTGACCTACGACGAAGGCAAGATTCTCTGGAATGGCCGCCAGTATGACGAACTGCTGTTCGAACCGCAACACGAGCAGACCGATGCCTTCGAACTATTGGACGTTACCATCGGCATCAATTTCCATTGGGAGCGCAAGGAAGACCAGCGTTTTCTGGGTGCTCTCAAAATCATCGTTGAGAATGGAAAGCTCACCGGCATCAACGTCATCCATGTAGAAGATTATCTGACCAGCGTCATCTCCTCCGAGATGAGTGCCACCGCTTCTCTGGAGCTGCTCAAGGCACACGCTGTCATCTCCCGAAGCTGGCTACTGGCACAAATACAAAAGAATAAGGAAATCACCGAAGCCCAAGCTAACTACTCGGCCTTTACGCAGACCGACGAAGAGCTGATTCGCTGGTACGACCGAGAAGACCACACACGTTTCGATGTATGCGCCGACGACCATTGTCAGCGCTACCAGGGCATTACACGTGCCTCTACCGATATTGTGAAACAAGCCATCTCCGCTACCCGCGGCCAGGTACTGACATCTGATGGTAAGATTTGCGACGCCCGTTTCTCCAAATGCTGCGGCGGTGCTTTCGAGGAGTTCCAATACTGCTGGGAAGACATCAAATACCCCTATCTTGCCCAACAACGAGACAGCAAAACGCACGCCACACTACCCGATTTGACGCAGGAAGTCGAAGCGGACCGCTGGATTCGTACCTCCCCCGAAGCATTCTGCAACACCACCGACAAGAAAATCCTCTCGCAGGTACTCAATAACTATGACCAGGAGACTACGGACTTCTATCGCTGGAAAGTGGAATATACTCAGGAAGAACTTTCAGTCCTCATTCTGAAACGTTCGGGCATCGACTACGGACAAATCATCGATCTTATTCCCATAGCCCGTGGAACCAGCGGACGCCTCTGGAAACTGAAGATTATGGGAACCAAACGCACACTCACCATCGGCAAGGAACTGGAAATCCGCCGCACGCTCTCCACTTCACACCTCTACAGCTCTGCCTTCGTGGTAGACAAAGAGGAGTTGTCCGCCGAAGGCATTCCCGGACGCTTCATCCTCACCGGCGCCGGTTGGGGGCATGGTGTGGGACTTTGCCAAATAGGTGCAGCCGTGATGGGCGAGCAAGGGTATAAGTATGATGCAATACTGCTGCACTACTATATAGGTGCCAGCATTGACAAGCTGTATGAATAATCGAATAGAACACAATAAATCAATATCATGAACCATACAAAAAACATATCGCCATGGGCATGGGTACCCACCTTGTACTTTGCACAAGGCATTCCATATTTTATCGTAAACAACATCTCCGTGATGATGTTTACCAAAATGGGCGTACCGAACGGAGAAATGGCCTTGTTCACAAGCCTGCTCTATCTGCCTTGGACTATCAAACCCTTCTGGAGCCCGTTTGTCGACATCATCAAGACCAAAAGATGGTGGACCCTTTCCATGCAGATTCTGATGTCTGTGGCATTCATCCTGCTGACGCTGTCCATTCCACGGCCAGACGAGGCGACTATGGCGGCCGGAACAACCCCCATCAGCATGTTCAGCATCACGCTGATGCTGTTCATCATCACGGCTTTTGCCTCTGCCACACACGACATTGCCGCCGACGGCTTCTACATGCTGGCACTGAAGCAGAGTGACCAGGCAGCCTTCGTTGGCATCCGAAGCACGTTTTACCGGCTCGCCTCTATCTTCGGACAAGGCGTGCTCGTAGCCATTGCCGGCGCCATCGAACTGAGAACCGAAAACATTCCGCTGTCATGGACCATCACGATGCTGGTTACAGCCGTTCTGTTCAGCCTGGTGACGTTCTATCACCTCTTTGCAGTCCCCAAACCCGCTTCGGACAAGTCTACACTGGCAGCCGATGCCGCCACTGCAGGAGCCATATTCAGAGAATTCGGACGAACATTCGCCACCTATTTCACCAAACCGGGTGCATTGCTGGCCATCGTGTTCATGTTGCTGTACCGCCTGCCTGAGGCATTCCTCATCAAAATGTGTATGCCCTTCCTGGTGGCCTCCAAAGAATCGGGAGGTCTGGAACTCTCGACTGCAGAAGTAGGTATCGTATACGGCACCATCGGAGTCATATTCCTCACCCTGGGCGGTATTCTGGGAGGATTATTCGCATCACGCATCGGATTGAAAAAATCCATCTGGTGGATGGCAGGATGCATGACTCTGCCATGCCTGACGTTTGTCTATCTTGCCATTGCCCAGCCCGACAATCTGTTTGCCATCTCAACCTCCATCGCCATCGAGCAATTTAGCTACGGCTTTGGTTTCACGGCCTACATGCTCTACATGATGTACTTCTCCGAAGGCGAATTCAAGACCTCCCACTATGCCATCTGTACCGCATTCATGGCACTGAGCATGATGATTCCAGGGATGTTTGCGGGATACATTCAGGAGGCTATCGGATATATCGACTTCTTCTGGTTGGTGATGATATGCTGTTTCGCCACGGTTGTTGTCACCATTTTTGCAGACAGAAGAATAGACCCGGAATATGGGAAAAAGTGATTAATGTTTAATGATTAGCGATGAAAAAGATTATTATAATATCCTTGCTCTGCCTCCTCTGCGGAGGTGCGATGCAGGCACAGAAGATAAGAATAAAGACCGGCATCGAAGTACTGAAAGAACAGAATTTCCGATGCTTGGAAGGTAAACGTGTAGGGTTGATTACCAATCCGACGGGAGTGGACAACCGGATGAAGTCTACCATCGACATACTGCACGAGGCCCCGAACGTAAATCTTGTGGCACTCTATGGCCCCGAACACGGCGTGCGCGGTGATGTGCACGCAGGCGACCATGTAACGGACATCAAAGACGCGACTACCGGACTGCCCGTATATTCGCTTTACGGAAAGACTCGCAAGGCCACACCGGATATGCTGAAAGACGTAGATGTATTGGTATATGACATCCAGGACATCGGTTGCCGTTCCTTTACCTACATCAGCACCATGGGACTGGCTATGGAAGCCGCTGCCGAAAACGGCAAGGAATTCATCGTGCTGGACCGGCCCAATCCTGTAGGCGGATTGAAAATTGAGGGTAACTTAGTTGAAGATGATTGCATTTCTTTTGTAAGCCAGTTTAAAATTCCGTACCTTTACGCTCTCACTTGCGGTGAGCTGGCACTGATGCTCAATGGCGAGAAGATGTTGAAGGATGGGGAACAATGCAATCTCCACGTAGTGAAGATGAAAGGCTGGAAACGCAAGATGGATTATACCCAAACCGGACTGCAATGGGTTCCTTCCTCTCCACACATTCCACATCCACATTCTGCATTCTTCTATCCCGTCAGCGGAATCCTGGGAGAGCTGGGATATATGTCCATTGGTGTGGGGTATACCATTCCGTTCCAGATGTTTGCCGCACCGTGGGTGGAAGCAGAGAAGCTGGCCGGAAACCTGAACCGTCTGAACGTACCGGGGGTTATCTTCAGACCGATGTACCTGAAACCGTTCTACAGTGTAGGCAAAGGCGAGTTGCTGCAAGGTGTGCAAGTGCACATCATGGATTTCGGCAAAGCACCGTTGAGCGACCTGCAATTCCTGGTCATGCAGGAAGTCGCCGCCCTCTATCCTGACCGTGCCGTGTTTGACCATGCCGACAAGGGACGTTTCTCGATGTTCGACAAGGTAAGTGGTTCGCGGCAGATACGCGAACGCTTTTCGAAACGGAACCGTTGGGAAGATATACGCGACTACTGGTATAAGGATGCCGAAGACTTTCGTAAGTTGTCGAAAAAGTATTATTTATATAAATAGTTTTACAGACGAACAAAGAGGAAAGATAGCGATCATACTGAGGGTATCCCCATCAGCCCTGTTTATAGCCTACTTTGAAGAGAAATGATACGATAGTAAAAAAACAGATATGAAAGAGCGCAGTTACATGACTTTCCTGCAGGAAGCAAGCCAAATCATTCCGCAGGAAAGAATTTATACCGACGAACTTCGCCGGCTGGCTTGGGGTACGGATGCCGGTTTCTACCGCCTAATTCCTCAGATTGTAATCCGTTCAAAAGACGAGGACGAAGTTTCACAACTGTTGAAACTGGCTAGCCGCCACGAGTTACCAGTCACCTTCCGAGCGGCAGGAACCAGTTTGTCGGGACAAGCCATTAGTGACTCCATCCTCATCGTAGCCGGCAAGAATTGGGAAAAATACAGCATATCTGCCGACCATGAACAGATAACCCTCCAACCGGGCATCATCGGACAACGTGTGAACGAATTGCTGGCCCCCTACGGCCGCAAGTTTGCACCGGATCCCGCCTCGGTAAAAAGCGCCATGGTGGGCGGTATAGTCATGAACAATGCTTCCGGCATGAATTGCGGCACGCATGCCAACAGCGACAAAGTGCTTGTTTCCGCTCGCATCGTCCTAATGGACGGTACCCTGCTGGATACCGGAAATCCCGTCAGCCGCGCCTCCTTCGAAGTGA
>OCQM01000112.1_pt1 | contig 14619 bp, 11 predicted proteins | sample 1538431 | NCBI WGS metagenome assembly OCQM01 (sample SAMN04571691, study PRJEB22368) | human gut metagenome | biome: human gut; material: stool | host: Homo sapiens | place: Luxembourg | collected 2012-06-29
GAGATCAGTACTCGTGACTGGAGTTCAGACGTGTGCTCTTCCGATCTTTTAAATTATGATCGTAGTTCCATTAAAAGAAGGCGAAAACATCGAGAAGGCGCTTAAGAAATTCAAGAGAAAGTTCGAGAAAACAGGTGTAGTCAAGGAATTGAGAGGCCGTCAGGCTTTCGAGAAACCGTCTGTTACGAAGAGAAAGCAGACTATGCGTGCTATCTACGTACAGCATTTGCAACAAGTAGAAGAATAATTATAGCTTCCGGGCTTGTTTTATTGAATTCTTATTCCTATTTTCGTTGCATGAATGTTGATGCAACGAGAATATGCTGATCGATGACTTTCTAAACTATCTCCGGTATGAGCGGAACTATTCCAATTATACGATTGGTGCCTATTCGAAAGATTTGGACCAATTCCAGAGGTATGTAAGAGAGCATCGAGAAGGTGTATTCAACCCCGGGGAAATCGACTCGGATTTCGTGAGAAGCTGGATCGTCAGTTTGATGGACGAGAAGCTTTCTCCCGTATCGGTAAACCGGAAATTAAGTTCTTTGAAATCTTTTTTTAAGTTTCTCATGAAACGGGGGATTGTTTCCGCGAATCCGTTGAGATTGGTGAGCGGTCCGAAAACGAAGAAACCCTTACCTTATTTTATTAAGGATAGCGAGTTGGAGGCGTTGTTGGACGGGGACGGATTTGATGAGGATTTTGAAGGTGTGAGGAATCGGTTGGTCATTGAGATGCTATACGATACCGGGATGCGCCGCTCAGAGTTAATCGGCATACGAAACGTGGATGTGGATTATGAGGCGATGCAGGTCAAGGTTACCGGAAAGCGGAACAAGCAGCGGTTGATTCCTTTTGCGGAGGGGTTAAAAAACTTAATGCTTGCATACACGGAAGTCCGTGATCTTGAGGTTGAGGCAGCCGGTGAATGGTTTTTCGTTCGAAAGAATGGGAACCAGTTGTCGACGGGGATTGTTTATAATATAGTAAAAAAGCAATTGTCGGAGATACCCATGCTGGCGAAACGAAGTCCACACGTGTTACGACATTCATTTGCAACGAGTATGTTAAACAACGGAGCCGAGCTGAACGCTGTGAAAGATTTATTAGGTCATAGCAGTTTAGCGTCTACCAGTGTTTACACGCATACAACCTTTGAGGAATTAAAAAAAGTGTATCATGCTCATCCAAGAGCAAAAAAAGAAGGAGGTTATTATGGACGTTAGAATTCAAGCAATTCATTTCGACGCAACTGCACAGTTGGAGGCGTTTATTCAGAAGAAAGTTTCTAAATTGGAGCAATACTTCGATGGTATTATATTGGCAGAGGTTACATTGAAGGTGGTTAAGCCTGAGACGGTGAAGAACAAGCAGGCCAGTATAATGTTGTCCGTGAAGAACGGGGAATGTTTCGCTGATAAAATAAACGATACTTTCGAAGGGGCGATAGACGATTGTGTTGAGGCTTTGGAGAAGCAACTGGTTAAATTCAAAGAAAAAATCAGAGCCAAATAAAAAAAACGGTAGATAAATTTGGTATGTAAGAAATAATATCTAAATTTGCAGCCGTTTCGCCGTGGTGACGAAACGGCTGCTTTTAGAAGTATCGCCTCTTTAGCTCAGTTGGCCAGAGCACGTGATTTGTAATCTCGGGGTCGTTGGTTCGAATCCGACAAGAGGCTCAAAAAGAAAGATCTTTGTCTGATTCTAAGAAATGGGCAAATACCAGAGTGGCCAAATGGGGCAGACTGTAAATCTGCTGGCTTACGCCTTCGGTGGTTCGAATCCATCTTTGCCCACAAAAAATTGCGGAAGTAGCTCAGTTGATAGAGCATTAGCCTTCCAAGCTGAGGGTCGCGGGTTTGAGCCCCGTCTTCCGCTCTTTTTTTGCTGTTATAGCTCAGTGGTAGAGCACTTCCTTGGTAAGGAAGAGGTCACGAGTTCAAGTCTCGTTAACAGCTCTTTGATAACGTAATTGCTGATTATTAATCAAATAAATAACAAGTAAAGCTATGGCTAAAGAGAAATTTGAACGTTCGAAACCGCACGTTAACATTGGTACTATCGGTCACGTTGACCACGGTAAAACCACTTTGACTGCTGCTATCACTACTGTGTTGGCTAAAAAAGGTCTTTCAGAATTGCGTTCTTTCGATTCTATCGACAACGCTCCTGAAGAAAAAGAAAGAGGTATTACTATCAATACTTCTCACGTTGAATATCAAACAGCTAACCGTCACTATGCACACGTAGACTGTCCGGGTCATGCCGACTACGTAAAGAACATGGTAACTGGTGCTGCTCAGATGGACGGTGCTATCATCGTAGTTGCTGCTACTGATGGTCCTATGCCTCAAACTCGCGAGCACATCCTTTTGGCTCGTCAGGTAAACGTTCCGAGATTGGTTGTATTCATGAACAAGTGTGACATGGTTGACGACGAGGAAATGTTGGAATTGGTTGAGATGGAGATGAGAGAGTTGCTTTCATTCTATCAATTCGACGGTGACAACACTCCGATCATCCGTGGTTCTGCTCTTGGTGCATTGAACGGTGATCCTCAATGGGAAGATAAAGTAATGGAGTTGATGGAAGCTTGTGATACTTGGATTCCTCTGCCTCCGCGTGAAATCGACAAGCCGTTCTTGATGCCGGTTGAGGACGTATTCTCAATCACGGGTCGTGGTACTGTTGCTACAGGTCGTATCGAGACAGGTATTGTTAAGGTTGGTGAGGAAGTTCAGATCATCGGTCTTGGCGCTGCTGGTAAGAAATCTGTTGTTACAGGTGTTGAGATGTTCCGTAAGTTATTGGATCAAGGTGAGGCTGGTGACAACGTTGGTTTGTTGCTTCGCGGTATCGATAAGAACGAGATCAAGCGTGGTATGGTAATCTGCCACCCGGGTCAGGTTAAAGAGCATTCTAAGTTCAAGGCTGAGGTTTATATCTTGAAGAAAGAGGAAGGTGGTCGTCACACTCCGTTCCACAACAAATATCGTCCTCAGTTCTACATCCGTACATTGGATGTAACTGGTGAGATCACTTTGCCGGAAGGAACTGAAATGGTAATGCCGGGTGATAACGTAACGATCGAGGTTGAGTTGATCTATCCGGTAGCATGTAGCGTAGGTCTTCGTTTCGCTATCCGCGAGGGTGGACGTACAGTAGGTGCAGGCCAGATCACAGAATTAGAGAACTAATTCAAACATTAGATAATGTTATAGCCAGTCTTTTTAAGGGCTGGCTATTTCTACGGAAGTAGCTCAGTCGGTAGAGCACTGGTCTCCAAAACCAGGTGTCGGGAGTTCGAGCCTCTCCTTCCGTGCTAAAATCTATAGATTCGATGAAAAAGATAATTACTTATATTAAGGAATCTTATAACGAACTTGTTTATAAAGTTTCTTGGCCTACGAGAGCAGAGCTTTCCAATAGTGCGGTTGTTGTTATGTTTGCTTCCCTTATCATCGCCGCATTGATCTTTGTTGTTGACGGGGCCTTCGAGGCTGTTATGCGTTTCTTCTACAACCAAATTTTCTAATCAGTTAAGGTATGTCTGATATCCAAAAGAAATTTTATGTTCTGCGTGCCATCAGTGGCAAGGAGAACAAGGTGCGGGAATATCTAGAGGCTGAGCTGAAGAATACGGATCTGGGAGAATATGTATTTCAAGTCTTGATTCCGACCGAGAAAACCTTTACGGTACGAAACGGTAAGAAGGTCATGAAAGAAAGGGCTTACTTGCCGGGTTATGTGCTGGTCGAGGCTGCTTTGGTCGGTGAGGTTGCTCATCGATTGCGGAACATTCCAAACGTGATTGGTTTCTTGGGTGGTTCTGATACCCCCGTGCCATTACGCCCTGCGGAAGTGAATCGTATTTTGGGTACGGTTGACGAGTTGCAGGAACAACAAGAGGATCTGGATATCCAGTTCTATGTTGGCGAGAGTGTGAAGATTACTTTTGGACCGTTCAGCGGTTTCACGGGTATAATCGAAGAGGTCAACGCCGAGAAAAAGAAACTTAAGGTGATGGTTAAGGTCTTCGGACGCAAGACTCCCCTTGAGTTGGGTTATATGCAAGTTGAGAAAGAATAGTACTCTGGTTACGAAAAGTGCTACCTTTCTGTTATTGATGTTATATATCTAAAAAATTTTAGAAACAATGGCTAAAGAAGTTGCTGGACAAATCAAATTGCAGATTAAAGGAGGAGCAGCAAACCCTTCTCCCCCAGTAGGACCTGCTTTGGGTTCTAAGGGTATTAATATTATGGAGTTTTGCAAGCAATTTAATGCCAAGACCCAAGACAAGGCTGGTAAGATATTACCTGTTGTAATTACTTACTATGCCGATAAGTCTTTCGACTTTGTCGTTAAAACTCCTCCTGTGGCAATCCAGTTGTTGGAAGCTACTAAGAAGAAGAGCGGTTCCGCTCAACCTAACCGTGCTAAGATCGCTGAGATCACATGGGAGCAGGTGAAAGCTATCGCTGAAGACAAATTAGTCGATCTAAACTGCTTTACTGTCGAGTCAGCCATGAGAATGGTTGCGGGAACAGCCAGAAGTATGGGTATCACTGTTAAAGGGACATTCCCGGGTAATAATTAATAAACTTCAATTGAGATGAGTAAACTTACAAAGAATCAAAAGTTGGCTTTGGGCAAGATTGAAGCTGGGAAAGCATATACATTGAAAGAAGCTTCAGCTTTAGTGAAGGAAATTACTACAACTAAGTTTGACGCATCCGTAGATGTTGATGTCCGTTTAGGTGTTGACCCCCGTAAGGCCAATCAAATGGTGAGAGGCGTGGTTTCATTGCCTCACGGAACTGGTAAGCAGGTTAGGGTTCTCGCATTATGTACTCCGGACAAGGAAGCTGAAGCTACTGCCGCTGGAGCTGACTATGTTGGATTGGATGAGTATATTAATAAGATTAAAGGCGGTTGGACTGACATTGATGTTATCATCACTATGCCTTCTATCATGGGTAAGATCGGTGCTCTTGGTCGCGTATTAGGCCCTCGTGGTTTGATGCCTAACCCAAAGAGTGGTACGGTTACCAATGAGATCGGAAATGCGGTGAAGGAGGTTAAGCAAGGTAAGATCGACTTTAAGGTAGATAAGAGCGGTATCGTTCACACATCTGTTGGTAAGGTGTCTTTCACTCCGGAACAGATTCGTGACAATGCTAAGGAGTTTATTTCAACTTTGATCAAGTTGAAACCTACTGCGGCTAAAGGTGCGTATATAAAGAGTATTTATCTTTCTAGTACTATGAGTGCGGGTATTAAAATTGACCCCAAATCAGTTGAAGAAAACTAAAAAACAATTGAACAATGAGAAAGGAAGATAAAGGAACTGTTATAGGTCAATTAACTGAAACATTAAAGGAATATCCTAATTTCTATTTGACGGATATCGAGGCGTTGGACGCTGAGAAAACCAGCAAATTGAGAAGAGAGTGTTTCAAGCGTGAGGTTAAGTTAGTCGTTGTAAAGAATAACTTGCTTAAGAAAGCGTTGGAGAACATTGAAGGTGACTTCTCTGATCTTAACGTGGCTTTGAAAGGCAATACGGCTGTGATGTTCTCACAAGTCGCTAATGCTCCCGCTCGCCTGATTAAGGATTTTACTAAGGACGCTAAAAAAGGTGTAGTCGTTAAACCGGCTTTGAAGGCTGCTTACGTACAAGAAAGCTTCTATGTAGGTGCTGAGAATCTTGAGGCATTAGTAAATATCAAGAGCAAAAACGAACTTATTGCCGATGTTATCGCATTGTTGGAATCTCCGGCGAAGAACGTTATCTCTGCTCTTCAGTCATCAGGACAAACTATCCATGGTCTGTTGAAGACTTTGGAAGAAAGATAATTTTTCATTAAAACATTACACAGATAAATAATCATTTAAATCATACAAAAATGGCAGATTTGAAAGCTTTTGCAGAACAATTAGTAAACTTGACCGTTAAAGAAGTTAGCGAATTAGCTACTATCCTTAAAGAAGAGTACGGTATCGAACCTGCTGCTGCAGCTGTTGCTGTTGCTGGTCCTGCTGCTGGTGGTGCTGCTGCCGCTGCAGAAGAGAAGACTTCTTTCGATGTTGTATTGAAAGCAGCAGGTGCTAATAAATTAGCTATCGTTAAGTTAGTTAAAGAATTAACAGGTCTTGGCTTGAAAGAGGCTAAGGATATGGTAGATAGCGCTCCTAGTGCAATCAAGGAAGGTATCGCTAAAGCTGATGCTGAGGCATTGAAGAAACAGTTGGAAGAGGCTGGAGCTGAAGTTGAGCTTAAATAGTATTTATAACCTGGTTTCCAGGTGATTTGGTTAAGAGTCTCCGACTACGAAGACTCTTAACCTTTTTGTGTCTATAATTTCAATAAGTTCAATAAATTCCTTACTAGATGTCTTCAACAGCTGAAAACCAAAGAGTTAATTTTGCTTCGATAAAGAATCAGTTCCCGTATCCGGACTTTCTCGAAGTTCAATTGAAGTCGTTCCAAGACTTTCTTCAACTTGACACTCCTCCTGAAAAGAGAAAGAAGGAGGGATTGTATAAGGTATTTGCCGAGAATTTCCCGATTGCGGATACCCGTAACAATTTTGTGTTGGAGTTCTTAGATTACTATATAGATCCGCCTCGTTACTGTATCGATGAGTGTATCGCTCGCGGGTTAACCTATAGCGTGCCTTTAAAAGCGAAGTTAAAACTGTACTGTACGGACCCGGATCATGAGGACTTCGATACGGTGATCCAAGATGTATACTTGGGTCCGATCCCGTATATGACGGACAGAGGTACTTTCGTGATCAACGGCGCCGAGCGTGTTGTCGTGTCTCAGCTGCACCGTTCTCCGGGCGTATTCTTCGGACAAAGCACGCACGCAAACGGAACGAAGTTGTACTCCGCACGTATTATCCCGTTCAAGGGGTCATGGATCGAGTTCGCTACGGACATCAACAATGTGATGTACGCTTACATCGACCGTAAAAAGAAATTGCCTGTAACTACTCTTTTGAGAGCTATTGGTTTTGAAAGCGATAGAGATATTCTTGAAATCTTCAACCTTGCGGAAGAGGTGAAGGTAACGAAAGCAAACCTGAAGAAGTTTATCGGACGTAAGCTGGCCGCTCGTGTTTTGAAGACTTGGGTGGAGGATTTCGTAGATGAGGATACCGGTGAGGTGGTTTCTATTGAACGTAACGATGTTATCATCGACCGTGAGTCTGTACTGGATAGCGACAATATCGAGGCTATCTTGGATTCAGGCACGCAAAATATCTTGTTGCATCGTGAGGACCAGAATCTGTCCGACTATGCTATCATATATAATACGCTCCAGAAAGACCCGAGTAACTCCGAGAAGGAAGCTGTGTTGTATATCTACAGACAGTTGAGAAATGCGGAACCGGCTGATGAGGCTAGCGCACGTGAGGTTATCACGAACCTGTTCTTCTCAGAGAAACGTTATGATCTGGGTGAGGTGGGACGTTACAGGATCAACAAGAAGTTAGGCCTTACTACAAGCGCTGATGTTAAGGTTTTGACTAAAGAAGATATTATCGAGATCATCAAGTACCTGATCGAGTTGATCAACTCGAAGGCTATCGTGGATGATATCGACCACTTAAGCAACCGTCGTGTACGTACGGTTGGCGAGCAATTGTATAACCAGTTCGGTATTGGTTTGGCTCGTATGTCACGTACAGTTCGTGAACGTATGAACGTTCGCGATAATGAGGTGTTTACTCCGATTGATTTGATCAATGCGAAGACGATTTCTTCCGTGGTTAACTCTTTCTTCGGAACGAATGCCTTGTCTCAGTTCATGGACCAGACGAACCCGTTGGCGGAGATCACGCACAAGCGTCGTTTATCAGCCCTAGGTCCGGGAGGTTTGTCTAGAGAGCGTGCCGGATTCGAGGTTCGTGACGTCCACTATACGCACTATGGTCGTCTTTGTCCGATTGAGACCCCGGAAGGTCCGAACATTGGTTTGATCTCTTCTTTATGTGTATACGCTAAGATCAACGATCTTGGTTTCATCTCGACTCCGTACCGTAAGGTGGCAGATGGAAAGGTCGACTTCTCTGAGGAAGGCTTGCAATACTACACGGCGGAGGAAGAGGAAGAGTTGACAATCGCTCAAGGTAATGCTCCATTGGATGATAACGGTAAGTTTATCCGCGATAAGGTGAAGGCTCGTTTCGAGGCTGACTTCCCTGTTGTCCCTCCTTCTGAGATTGACTTGATGGACGTGGCTCCGCAGCAGATCGCTTCTATCGCGGCTTCACTGATCCCGTTCTTGGAACATGATGACGCTAACCGTGCGTTGATGGGATCTAACATGATGCGTCAGGCGGTTCCTTTGTTGCGTACGGACGCTCCGATCGTTGGTACCGGTATCGAGGCGCAGGTTGCTCGTGACTCTCGTACTCAGATTATGGCTGAGCGTGAGGGCGAGGTTGTGTTCGTTGATGCTACTTGTATCAAGATTAAATATGACCGCACGGAGGACGAGGAATTCGTTAGCTTCGAGGATGCGGTTAAGACATATAATATCCCGAAATGGCGTAAGACCAACCAAAGTACGACAGTCGATTTGAAACCGACCTGTCATCGCGGACAACGTGTGAAAGCCGGCGATATCCTTACCGAGGGTTACTCAACCCAGAAAGGCGAGCTTGCTTTGGGACGTAACGTGAAGGTGGCTTACATGCCTTGGAAGGGTTATAACTATGAGGATGCTATCGTGTTGAACGAGCGTATGGTTCGTGAGGACTTCTTTACGTCTGTCCACGTTGACGAATACATCCTTGAGGTACGTGAGACGAAGCGTGGTATGGAGGAATTGACTTCCGATATCCCTAACGTCAGCGAAGAGGCTACCAAGGATTTGGATGAGAGAGGTATCGTTCGTGTAGGTGCTCGCATCGAGCCGGGTGATATCTTGATCGGTAAGATCACTCCGAAAGGTGAGTCTGATCCATCTCCGGAGGAAAAGTTGTTGCGTGCTATCTTCGGTGATAAGGCGGGTGATGTGAAGGATGCTTCCTTGAAGGCTACTCCGTCTTTGCGCGGTGTGGTTATCGAGACCGCTTTGTTCTCGAAGGCTGTCAAGAAACGTAAATCCAGATTGACTGATAAGGCGATCTTGCCGAAGTTGGACGAGGAATACGAAGAAAAGATGGCTAGCTTGAAGACTTTGTTAGTTGATAAGTTGTTAGTGCTTACAAACGGCAAGGTTTCTCAAGGTGTTAAAGACTATATGAATACGGAGATTATCGCTAAGGGTGCTAAGTTTACCCGCAAATCTCTGGAAGAATTGGATTATAACTCCATCCAAGTAAGCAAGTGGACGGTAGACGCTCAGAAGAATGAGTTGATCAAACAGGTTATCTTGAATTATTTGAAGAAGTACAAGGAGCTTGACGCTGAGTTGAGACGTAAGAAGTTCGACTTGACGATCGGTGATGAGCTGCCGACAGGTATCGTACAGATGGCTAAGGTTTATATCGCCAAGAAACGTAAGATTCAGGTAGGTGATAAGATGGCCGGTCGCCACGGTAACAAGGGTATCGTATCAAAGATCGTTCGTCAGGAGGATATGCCGTTCTTGGAAGACGGTACTCCGGTGGATATCTGCTTGAACCCGCTGGGTGTGCCTTCTCGTATGAACTTGGGACAGATTTTCGAGGCCGTGTTGGGTTGGGCCGGACGTGAGTTGGACGTTAAGTTCGCTACTCCGATCTTCGATGGCGCGACTTTGGATGATTTGAATGAATGGACAGACAAGGCTGGTATTCCTCGCTACGGTAAGTCTTACTTGTATGATGGTGGTACTGGTGAGCGTTTCGACCAACCTGCTACGGTGGGTGTGACTTACTTCTTGAAGTTGGGCCACATGGTTGACGATAAGATGCATGCCCGTTCAATCGGTCCGTACTCTTTGATTACGCAACAGCCGTTAGGTGGTAAGGCACAGTTCGGTGGTCAGCGTTTCGGAGAGATGGAGGTTTGGGCACTGGAAGCCTTCGGTGCCGCTCATGTTCTTCAGGAAATTCTTACGATTAAGTCTGATGACGTTGTAGGACGTTCGAAGGCTTATGAGGCGATCGTGAAGGGTGATCCGATGCCACAGCCGGGTATCCCTGAATCTCTGAATGTATTATTGCACGAGTTGAGAGGACTTGGTTTGAGTTTCACTCTGGATTAATTCAATAACAATAAAGAAGTAGGTGGGCTACGGCCCGTCCTACTTTATCTATTGATAACTCTTTATAAATAAATAATATGGCCTTTAGAAAAGAAAACAAGATAAAGAGTAACTTTTCAAAAATAACCATCGGTCTGGCATCCCCTGAGGAGATCCTAGAGAACTCCAGCGGTGAGGTTTTGAAACCGGAAACAATTAACTATCGTACGTATAAGCCTGAGCGTGACGGTTTGTTCTGTGAGCGTATCTTTGGTCCGATCAAGGACTATGAGTGCCATTGCGGTAAGTACAAGCGTATCCGTTACAAAGGTATTGTCTGCGATCGTTGTGGAGTGGAAGTTACGGAAAAGAAAGTTCGTCGTGAACGTATGGGACACATTCATTTGGTGGTTCCTGTTGCCCATATTTGGTATTTCCGTTCTTTGCCTAATAAAATCGGTTACTTGCTAGGTCTTCCTACCAAGAAACTGGATTCCATCATCTATTACGAACGCTACGTCGTGATCCAGCCGGGTTGCGTAGACACGGTCGGTGAGTTAGACCTATTATCTGAGGAGGAATATCTGGATATTTTGGATAGCCTTCCAAGAGAAAATCAATTGCTAGAGGATACGGATCCGAATAAGTTCATCGCTAAGATCGGCGCTGAGGCTGTTTATGATCTGTTGGCTCGCTTGGACTTGGATTCTCTTTCTTATGAGTTGCGTCACCGTGCGAACACGGACACATCTCAACAGAGAAAGAACGAGGCCTTGAAACGCCTTCAGGTGGTTGAGTCTTTTCGTGCGTCCAGAGGTCGTAACAAACCGGAATGGATGATCATGAAGGTGATCCCGGTGATCCCTCCTGAACTGCGTCCGTTGGTTCCGTTGGACGGTGGCCGTTTCGCTACTTCTGACTTGAATGATTTATATCGTCGTGTTATTATCCGTAATAACCGTTTGAAACGATTGATCGATATTAAGGCTCCGGAAGTGATCTTACGTAATGAGAAACGTATGCTTCAGGAGGCCGTGGACTCTTTGTTTGACAACTCTCGTAAATCGAGCGCTGTTAAGACAGACGCCAATCGTCCGTTGAAGTCCTTGTCCGACAGTTTGAAAGGTAAACAAGGTCGTTTCCGTCAGAACTTGTTGGGTAAGCGTGTTGACTACTCCGCTCGTTCGGTTATTGTCGTAGGTCCGGAATTAAAGATGCACGAGTGCGGTTTGCCGAAGAATATGGCTGCCGAGCTTTATAAGCCTTTCGTTATCCGTAAATTGATCGAACGCGGTATCGTGAAGACGGTGAAATCTGCCAAGAAGATCGTTGACCGTAAGGAACCGGTTGTTTGGGATATTTTGGAGTACGTAATGAAAGGTCACCCGGTATTATTGAACCGTGCCCCGACATTGCACCGTTTGGGTATCCAAGCGTTCCAGCCGAAATTGATCGAGGGTAAGGCTATCCAGTTGCACCCGTTGGCATGTACGGCATTCAACGCCGACTTCGACGGTGACCAGATGGCTGTTCACTTGCCGTTAGGTAATGAGGCTGTTTTGGAAGCTCAAATGTTGATGTTGGCTTCACACAATATCTTGAACCCTGCGAATGGTGCTCCTATTACCGTACCTTCTCAGGATATGGTGCTTGGTTTGTATTATATTACCAAGTTGCGCAAGGGTACACAAGGCGAAGGTTTGACTTTCTATGGTCCGGAAGAGGCTACGATCGCTTACAATGAGAAGAAGTTGGATATCCATGCTCCGATCCATGTTTACGTGGAGGATTTGGATGCGAACGGTAACTTGGTGAAGACGATGGTAGAGACTTCTGTAGGTCGTTTGATGGTAAATGAGTTTGTTCCGAAAGAGATTGGTTATGTAAACGAGGTGTTGGGTAAGAAGTCTCTTCGCGACATCATCGGTCGGGTAATCAAGGCTTGTGGCGTAGCTCGTACCGCTCAGTTCTTGGATGATATCAAGAACTTGGGTTACTATATGGCATTTAAGGGTGGTCTGTCTTTCAACTTGGCCGATGTGCTTATTCCTGCTGAAAAAGATGCGTTGGTTCAGAAGGGATATGAGGAGGTTGAGCAGATCATGGCTAACTATAATATGGGTTTCATTACCAACAACGAGCGTTATAACCAGATCATTGATACTTGGACACACGTTAATAGTAACTTGTCTAATATCTTGATTAAGCAATTAACGGCGGATAACGATGGATTCAACTCAATCTACATGATGATGGATTCCGGTGCCCGTGGTTCTAAGGAGCAGATTCGTCAGTTGTCCGGTATGCGTGGTTTGATGGCGAAACCGCAGAAGAGTGGTGCAGAAGGTGGTCAGATTATCGAGAACCCGATCCTTTCTAACTTTAAGGAAGGTTTGTCCGTGTTGGAGTACTTTATCTCTACTCACGGTGCTCGTAAAGGTTTGGCTGATACCGCTTTGAAGACTGCCGACGCCGGTTACTTGACTCGTCGTTTGGTTGACGTCTCTCACGACGTGATCGTAAACGAGGAAGACTGTGGTACATTGCGTGGCTTGGTTTGTACGGAATTGAAGAATAACGAGGAGGTGATCGCTTCCTTGTATGAGAGAATCTTAGGTCGTGTATCTGTTCACGATGTGATCCATCCGATTACGGGCGAGGTTATCGTTCGTTCCGGTGAGGAAATCCGTGAGGATGCCGCTAAGGCAATCCAAGACTCTCCGATCGAGAGCGTCGAGATTCGTTCCGTATTGACTTGTGAGTCTAAGAAGGGTGTCTGCGCTAAGTGCTATGGACGTAACTTGGCTACGAACCGCATGGTTCAGAAGGGTGAGGTTGTCGGTGTAATCGCCGCGCAGTCTATCGGTGAGCCGGGTACACAGTTGACGTTGCGTACATTCCACGTCGGTGGTATCGCATCCAACATCGCAACAGAGAATAGTATTACATCTAAATATGATGGTATTTTAGAGATCGACGAGCTTCGTGCTGTTGAGGCGGTAGACGAGGTGAGCGGAAAGAAACATTTGGTAGTAGTAAGCCGTTTGGCTGAAATGCGCATTGTTGATCCGAACACGAAGATCGTGTTGTTGACTCATAATATACCTTATGGTTCTAAGTTGTTCTTCAACAACGGTGACTCAATTAAGAAGGGTGACGTGATCATCGAGTGGGACCCGTTCAATGCCGTAATCGTATCAGAGGTTTCCGGTAAGATCGAGTTCGAGAGTTTGGTAGAGAACGTAACTTACAAGGTTGAGAGTGATGAGACTACCGGTTTGAAGGAGAAGATCATCATCGAGTCTAAGGATAAGACGAAGGCTCCGGCCGCTCATATCGTGGATGAGAATGGTAATTACTTGAAGAACTACTCTTTGCCGTTGGGCGCTCACGTCGTGAAAGACAATGGTGATGTAGTGAAAGCTGGTGAGGTTTTGGTTAAGATCCCTCGTGCCGTAGGTAAGGCCGGTGATATCACCGGTGGTCTTCCTCGTGTAACCGAGTTGTTCGAGGCTCGTAACCCGTCTAACCCTGCTGTCGTATCTGAGATCGACGGAGAGGTAGGATTCGGTAAGATCAAACGTGGTAACCGTGAGATCACTGTAACGTCTAAGTTGGGTGAGGTTAAGAAATATATGGTTCCTCTGTCTAAACAATTATTGGTTCAGGAGAACGACTATATCCGTGCGGGTATGCCGCTATCAGACGGTGCTACCACTCCTTCGGATATCTTGGCGATCAAAGGTCCGACGGCTGTACAGGAATATATCGTGAATGAGGTTCAGGATGTATACCGTCTACAGGGTGTGAAGATCAACGATAAGCACTTCGAGGTTATCGTTCGTCAGATGATGCGTAAGGTAGAGGTGGTTGATCCGGGAGATACTCGCTTCTTGGAGCAGCAGATTGTTGATAAGTTGGAGGTAATGGACGAGAACGATCGTATCTGGGGCAAGAAAGTTGTTACCGATCCGGGAGATTCTCAGACATTGCAGGCCGGACAGATCGTGACTGCGCGTAAGTTGAGAGATGAGAATAGTATGTTGAAACGCCGTGACCTTAAGTTGGTCGAGGTACGTGACGCTATTCCGGCTACAGCCAACCAGATTCTTCAAGGTATCACACGTGCCGCTTTGCAGACGAACAGCTTTATGTCCGCCGCATCTTTCCAAGAGACGACGAAAGTATTGAACGAGGCTGCTATCAACGGAAAGGTAGACCGTTTGGAAGGTTTGAAAGAGAACGTTATCTGTGGTCACTTGATTCCTGCCGGTACCGGTCAGCGTGAGTTTGATAAGCTGATCGTAGGCGCAAAGGATGAGTTCGATCGTATCTTCGCTAATCGCAAGAACGTGGTTGATTTCAATGCCATGGACAAAGATGATGAAGAATAGAGATCGGAAGAGCGTCGTGTAGGGAAAGAGTGT
>OCQM01000120.1_pt1 | contig 14428 bp, 10 predicted proteins | sample 1538431 | NCBI WGS metagenome assembly OCQM01 (sample SAMN04571691, study PRJEB22368) | human gut metagenome | biome: human gut; material: stool | host: Homo sapiens | place: Luxembourg | collected 2012-06-29
CTTTCCCTACACGACGCTCTTCCGATCTGGAACGCTTACTTTTTGTGGTACTTGCGGTCCTCTTCCTCGTAGGCGGGCTCACAAGTCAGGTACATGCCGAGCTTTTTCACGGTGTCGGTGTCCACGCTGGACAGGATGACCGTGGAGTGCATGTCACAGCCCTTCAGGGCGGAGAGCTGGCGCAGCGCAAGGGCGGCGGTGGGGTTGGCCGCAGCAGAGCTGGACAGCGCAATGAGGATCTCATCGGTGTGCAGCCGGGGGTTCTTGCTGCCCAGATAGTTGGTTTTCAGGGTCTGGATGGGCTCGATAGCGGCGGCGGAGACCAGATCGACTTCCTGATCGATGCCGGCCAGCTTCTTCAGCGCGTTGAGCAGGGCCGAGGACGCCGCACCCAGCAGGGGGCCGGTCTTGCCGGTGACCACGGTGCCGTCCGGCAGCTCAATGGCGGCAGCGGGGGCTCCGCCGGTCTTCTCGGAGACGGCGTGGGCGGCCTGTTCCACCGGGCGGCTGCCCAGCACAAGCCCGGCCTGATTCATCAGCAGCTCCAGCTTGTAGACCTCGCTCTGGACCTGTGCGCCGTTCTTCAGCTCGCACAGGGACTTGAAGTAACGGCGGATGATCTCGTTGCAGGAGGCCTCGCAGCAGACGGCATCGTCCATGATGCAGTTGCCCGCCATGTTCACGCCCATGTCGGTGGGGGAGTGGTAGGGGCTCTTGCCCGCGATCAGCTCAAACATCGCGTTGACCACCGGGAAGATCTCGATGTCGCGGTTGTAGTTGACGGCGGTCTTGCCGTAGGTTTCCAGATGGAACGGGTCGATCATGTTCACGTCGTTCAGGTCGGCGGTAGCGGCCTCATACGCGAGGTTGACCGGGTGCTTGAGGGGAATGTTCCAGATGGGGAAGGTCTCGAACTTGGCGTAACCGGCCTTCACGCCCCGCTTGTACTCGTGGTACAGCTGGGACAGGCAGGTGGCCATTTTGCCGCTGCCGGGGCCGGGGGCCGTGATGACCACCAGCGGGCGCTGGGTCTCGATGTAGTCGTTCCGGCCGTAGCCCTCGTCGCTGACGATGCGGGCCACGTCGTTGGGGTAGCCGGGGATCTTGTAGTGGCGGAAGGTGCGGATGCCAAGGCCGTTCAGCCGCTTTTCAAAAGCCTCCACTTCGGGGGCGGCGGTGTACATGGTCACGCACACGCTGCCCACGAACAGGCCCCGCTCCTGAAACGCGTCGATGAGGCGCAGCACGTCGAGGTCGTAGGTGATGCCGTAATCGCCGCGCACCTTGTTGCTTACGATGTCCTCGGCGCTGATGACGATGACGATCTCAGCCTGATCCTTGAGCTGCAGCAGCATCTGCAGCTTGGAGTCCGGCTGGAAGCCGGGCAGCACGCGGGAGGCGTGGTAGTCATCGAACAGCTTGCCGCCGAATTCCAGATACAGCTTGTTGTCGAACTGCGCGATCCGCTCCCGGATGTGCTCCGACTGCATCTGAAGGTATTTGTCGTTGTCAAATCCTTTTTTCATTCGTTGCTCCTATTCTTTGTAACAAACCCGGCGGCGGCTGTTACACCGTGGGCCGCCGCCGGAAGTTTCAACACATAGAGTCAGTATACCATATCAAGCCGAGCAGCGCAATGAAAAATCAGTGCCAAAAACGGAAAATCAGCCCGCACCGTGCGGAATAGGCAGTATGAGGCTGGATGCAGCCCGGTGGGGAGATGGAGCGGTCAATGCTTTGCTTCCAACTTTTCAAGATCCTCTTTGAGCTCTTCCACATCTTCTTTCAGGAACATCAGGCAGAAGCTGACGGTCAGCAGAAGGCAGGAGAACCAGATGGCCTTGGCCCCGCAGAAATTCAGCGCCACGCTGCCGAGGGCTGCGCCCAGCGCGAACAGGAAGATGATGGCGAAGTAGTGGAGCGCCTTGTCCTTGGCGGCGCGGTTGCCCGCCACGAGCCAACTGCACAGAGAGTCCATGCCGCTGCGCAGGTTGCCGATGCACATGGTGCTGGCAAAGGCGTAGCCGTTCACCTTACGGAAGGCCTGTACCTGCATCGCACAGGCGAAGGAGACGAGGGCGTTGGCCACCAGATTCCATTCCTGCGGGAAGAAGCCCACCACGAAGAGCATCAAAATTTCGCACAGCACCACCAACTGCCGCCAGTGGAGCCGCTGCATCTGCCGGAATTTCTGGCGCAGCAGTTCCGCTGCAAAAACGCCCAGCGCGAAGAAGCAGAGCGGCACCAGATAGTGCAACACGGCCCCCCAGTCGCCTTCGACCAGCTTCACGCCGCACAGCACGATATTGCCGGTCTGAGCGTTGGCGAAAACTTTGCCGCGATACAAATAGGTGTAAACATCCTGCAATCCGCCGGAAAGCGACAGGAAGATCGCGGTGCAGAACGCTTCGGACATCTGCCCGTTGTGGGACAGTTTTTTGCTGATGGACACGAAAATTTCCCCCTCTTCACAAGTTCCAGTCTATGATAGCGCAATTTGTTGGATTTGTCAAAATCTGAGCGCGATTTTTGGCAAGAACGACCATGTAAATCCCACATGGCGGCCATGCTTTTGCAATGGAGCGCCGGTTGTGCTACAATAGGAGCCATCAAGGAACCGAAGGAGAAATTTTTATGCCGAACATCGTCGAGATCACCGATTTTCACGCGCCGGAGCTGGACCCCTACGCCCGCCTGACGCAGAACCAGCTCCGGAACCGGCTGGAACCGGAAAAAGGCATCTTCATCGCCGAGAGCCCCAAGGTGATCTCCCGTGCGCTGGATGCCGGATACCGGCCCGTTTCGCTGCTCATGGAGCGCAAACAGATCACCGGCCCGGCGGCGGAGATCCTGACCCGCTGCGGGGATGCGCCGGTCTACACCGCAGACCGGGAGCTGCTGGCCGCGCTGACCGGCTTTGAGCTGACGCGGGGCGTGCTCTGCGCCTTCCACCGCCCGGCTCCCCGCAGCGTGGAGGAGCTTTGCCGGGACGCTAAGCGGGTGGCGGTGCTGGAAGGCATTGTGGATTCCACCAATGTGGGGGCGATCTTCCGCAGTGCGGCGGCGCTGAACATGGACGCCGTCCTCATCAACCCCTCCTGCTGCGACCCGCTCTGCCGCCGCGCGGTGCGGGTGAGCATGGGCACGGTGTTTCAGGTGCCGTGGGCGCAGCTTGGCGAAACACCCGCCGACTGGCCCGAAAAGGGGCTGGCGCAGCTCCATGCCCTCGGCTTTAAGACCGCGGCCATGGCCCTGAGCGACCGCTCGGTGAGCATCGACGACGAGGCTCTTGCCGCCGAGCCGAAGCTTGCCATCGTGCTGGGCACCGAGGGCGACGGGCTGGCCCACTCCACCATTGCCGCCTGTGATTACACGGTCAAGATCCCCATGTCCCACGGCGTCGATTCGCTGAATGTTGCCGCCGCCAGCGCCGTTGCGTTCTGGCAGCTGGGGAAGCACTGAGGAAGCTGCTGCCGATCACCCGGCACTGGAATTCCGGGTGTGGATCCTGCGGATGGTATCCAGTGCGGGCTGCGCGAGGGGGGCAGGCACTGCAGCGGGGCGGCTAAGGTAGAAGCCCTGCAGCAGGTCCACGCCGAGGTCGATGACCTTGCGCAGTTCAGCGTCGTTCTCAATGCCCTCCGCAATCAGCTGCATACTGCGGGCGTGGGCATAGTCTACGATATTGGAAACGATCTGCTGTTTGTCGCGGTCGGTGTCGATGCCGCGGACGATGGAAATGTCGATCTTGATGTACCGGGGAGCCAGCGCCAGAAGGTTCAGCTCATTGCTGTAGCCGCTGCCGTAATCATCCAGCGCGAAGGAGCCGGAGAAGCCCGGCACGTTCCGCTTCCGTTCCAGAGAATCGCGGTCCAGATCCTCTTGTTCGGTGATCTCCACCACCAGATACTTGAGCAGTTCGGGGAAACGGCGCTGATACTTGGCCACATCTGCGGGGGTCAGGCTGACATTGGCGATGGAGTTGACGAAGAGGAAGGCCCCATTCTGGAGCAGACCCTTCTGCTGCAATTGTTCGTAGGTCTCGCCGGATTTGAACAGGGTGATCCGCTCGATGTCGTACAGCCGGTCCAGCTCGTGGGCCAGCGTCATGACCTGCGAGGGGGAGGTGATGGTGGGCATGTTCACCCGCATCAGCGCCTCGTAGGCGGCGACCCGCCCGTTGTGGGCCGAGAAGATGGGCTGGAAATAGTAGGTCACCAGTTCCTCCCGCAGCAGCTGTTCGAACTCGCGCTGGGTCTGGGCGGCATACTCCTCCCGGTGGTACACGCCGATGTCGAAGTCGCCGGTGTGGCCCTTGTGGGACTGCTTGACCTGATACATCGCAAAGTCGGCATACTTCTTCAAGGTCTTGAGGTCGGTGCCGTCCTCCGGGAACCACGCCACGCCGCCGGAAATGCTGATGTTCAGCGTCTTGCCGTTGGGCAGGGTGGAACAACTGGCCCGCAGGGCCGCGTTCAGAGTGCTCAATTCTTTGCGGATGGCGTCCTGCGAGTCATACCCGTAGAACAGCAGCAGGAACTCGTCGCCGGACAGGCGGGAGCAGACGGTGCCCTTGGGGGTGTTGGCGGCGAAGCACTGACCGGTCTGGCGGATGTACTGGTCGCCCCAGTCGTGGCCGTAGGTGTCGTTGATGTGCTTGAGGTTGTCGAGGTCCATCATCAGCAGGGCCGCGCAGCGTAGCCGGTCGGGATGGGCGAAGAGATCGGCGCAGACCCGGTTGAAGGCCTGACGGCTGTACAGGCCGGTCAGGATGTCGTAATCGCGCTCACGCTCGATGCGTTGCTGCTCCAGAATGGCGGAGGTGACATCCTCCAGCAGACCCACCTCCGAGGGCGTCTGTGCCACAATGCGGGTGATGCGGAGGACGATGTACTGCACACTGCCGTCCGGCTGCGCAATGGTGAAAATGGAACTGCCGATGGGAGTGGTGCGGTACAGGCTGCTGTGGGCCACCGCTGAGAGGGCGGCGCGGAAGGAAGAGGGGGTCAGGGGGTCAGGCGTTTGGACGCCGAGCATCCGGAAGAAGTTGTCGGTGACATAAACGCTGTCGTTGCGCAGCTCATAGCCCGCCAGCTCCACACTGGCCATCTCCATGATCCGCAGAAAGCGGGTGGAGGAGGCCAGCATATCCGAAGAAAGCTGGCTGATGGCGGAAGCAAACTGGTCCACCTCGGCGATGCCGGTGGTGGAAAGCTGGGGCAGTGCCGCCGCGTTTTGCGCCTTGGCCACTTCCGCCGAGAGCTGGGCCACGGGCTTGGACATCCGCTCACTGACCAGCCAACTGGCCCCGAAGCCCGCGATGAGGGTGAGCAGCACGGTCAAAAACAGCAGCTGCTGCACCCGCTGGGCAAAGGCGAAGAGGGCGGAGGAGGGCACGATGCCCACCAGACACCAGTGCTCCTCGTAGAAGGGGGCGTTTCGGCTGTAAACCTCCAGCGGAACAAGGGAAGCGATGTAAGAGATGTTGTTCTTGGAAAAGCGGAAGCAGTCTGCATCTGTCCGCGTCAGTTGGAGGGCGGTGCTGAGATCCAGCCCGCCGCTGTTCATCACCGGAAACGCCGTGAGCGTGAGGGTGTCTGCATTGAGGGTGGTGTCCGAATAGCATAGGGCGTAACTGCCGGAATTGGATGTGTGCAGCTCGTTGTAGGGCAGTTTTTCGGTCAGATAGCTGGTCAGAAGCTCCACGCCCACCACGCCGTAAACGGTGCCGTCCGGCAGGATGAGGGGGAGGCTGTAGGCGATGGCCTGACGGTCATCGCCGTTGACGACATAGAGGCTGGTCGTCCAGTGGCCGTAGGCAGTGGCATCCAGCTTGGTTTCCGCGTCATAGGCGGTCTGGAACGCTGGGTAGAGCAGCCCCCCTGTGCCGAGGGAGCGGTAGGTGATGGCGGGCTTCCACGCCTTATCCGTGGCGATGTTCTGGGTCTGCACCAGTCTGGCGGGGGCCCGCTCGAACGTCAGGTCCGAGTTGTTTTCCGGCGGCGGAGAGTCGGGGTCAAGATCCCGCAGGTAGACAGAGGGCAGCCGGTCGCCGTTGGCCCGCTCGTTCAGGTCGTGGGTGTTCAGGATGAGGTAGATGCCCGTCACCGACTTGGAGCGCAGGGTAGAGATCAGCTTGGGGGTGACGGCCGCCAGCAGGGGGTAAGCCGCGTCGCTGCTGCTGTCCAGCGTGGCAAGGTCGATGGCACCACTGTCCAGCAGTTCCTGCGTCAGGGTGTTGATCTGGCTGGTCAGGGAGGAAAGCTCCTGCGCATCGTTCAACTGGGACTGGATGTAGCCGCTGCGGGTCTCTACCTGCATGGCAAGGATATCCTCGGCGTTCTGGTTCAACTGCGGCCCCACCTGCATGAGGTAGATGGATGCGACCAGCAGCAGAACTTCGACGAGCACCACCAGCATCAGGGCGTTGAAGATGGAGCCGAAGATGGAACGCTCGCGGCGTTTCTTCGGCGGGGTGCGCTGGGATAAGATCCCCATAGGGCGGGTGCTCCTTTCAAATCAAATGATCCGTTCAGCCTGCAAAGGCTTCCAGCGTGGTGCGGGTGGCCTCGTACCACTGGTCAAAATAGTCGTCGGTCAAGAATTCGGCCTCGGCTTCTTCGGGGGTCTGCCCGGCGGCGATCCGCTCCTCGACCGTGGCGCGGTCGGCTTCGGCGGCGTCCTCCATGGCGGACTGCAATTGGTTGCGGGCCGTGGAACCCTTCGGGAAGGCGTGGGTGGTGTACAAGCCGTCGTTCTCTACGGCATTCAGTGAGAGATCCAGCACCGTGGTGATGGAGTCGGACAGCTCCAGCCCGCTGGACTGGATGGCGTCGAGACTGGCGGCGGCGTGGGTCACGGGCAGGTAACCGGAGCTGACCGAGAAGGCGATGTTATTTTCCGGCTGGGTGAACCACTTCAAAAATTCCACGCTGGCTTCGATCTGGGCATCGGTGCCCTTGGTCACGATCATGCCGGCACCCTGCTGGGCGGCAACGGGGGCGCAGCCAGAGAAGCTGGGGCAGGGCAGGACCGCCATCTCAATGTCGTGGCTCTCGGTGTCACTGGTCAGCACCTGCTTGGGGAAGAAGGTGGAACTGGACGAGGAACCTACGTAGGAAAGCAGGTTGCCGGTCTTCACGTCATCGCTGCGGAAGCGGCCGCTGGCCCCGAACCAACCCTTGAGGAAGGGAACATAGTAGTTGTCCCACAGCTTGCGCATCACGTCTTTGTCAAGGTTCAGGGTCATGACGCCGTTCTCGGCATCAAAGATGGTCACGCCCAGCTCCTGCGCGCCGCAGAACAGGTAGTTCGCCAGCGCGTCACGGCCGAAGAAAGCCTTGCCGTCGTTGGGGGTGTCGGTCTGGGCGTCGGTCCAGTCGTAATATTTGTGGGCTGCTTCGGTCACGCCCTCTACGGTGGCAAGGTCGTCATAGGTCACGCCGGTGGCAGCGGCGAAGGGAGCCCAGTCGGTCGCGTTCAGGTAGAACAGCTCGGTGGATTTCGCCACGGGGAAGACCTTCAGCTCGCCGTTATTCATCAGGTCGCCCTCTTTCAGAAAGCCGTCCACATAGGCGGCCTTTTCCTTATCCGTCAGGTAGGGGGCCAGATCCACGACCTCGCCGAGCTGGTCGAGGTCGTAGGCCATATCCGCATAGCCGGAGTAGATGTTGGGCAGGGCGGCAGCGCCCACTTCGCCCTTGGCAGCGGCCAGCACATTGGTCTCAAGATCGGTCACGCTGCCTTGGCTGGAGCTTTTGACCACGATGTGCTTTTCCTGCCCGACGGTGGAATTGAATTCGTCCACCAGCTCGTTGAAGCTGGTGAGCTGGTCGCCGCTGTAGTAGGTCCAGACGGTAATGGTGGTGGCTGCCTTGGGGGCGCCGCCGCAACCCACACAGCCCAGCAAGAGCGCAGCACTCAGTGCGATGCTGACCAAAGAACGAAAGTGAAGTTTCATACGGTTTCCTTCCCCTGCGCGGGGCGGGCATCTCCGGCCCGGACCCCGTAAAAAAGAGCCCCGGTGACCCCGCGGCTCAGAATGCGCACCTTAATCAAGAGCCTTGATGGCCTTGATGGTGCGGTCGTATTCGGTTTTCACGATGGCATACTGCTCCGCAGCGCCCTCAAAGGTTCCTGCGCGGAGGATCTCCGTCAGGGCTACCGCCGGGGAGCTGAGGTTGTCGAAGCCGAGGTTGAGGCAGACGCCCTTCAGGGTGTGCGCGGCACGGAACGCCTCTTTCACGTCCTGCTTGGCCATGGCGTCGGTCAGCAGACGGAAACTGTCGTCCTGCAAAAACATTTTGACAAAGCGGCGGATCATATCCGACTTATAGAACCGCTTGAGCACATCCTGATAATTCGCGCCCATGGCGGTGTAGCATTCTTCGAGCGTCATGTACAAAAATCCCCCTGTATCGTCAACGGTGATATACAAACTATTATAGCACTTTTTCCTCTGTGGGGCTACTGTTTGCACCGAAAAAATTGGCTTTTTTCCGAAAAACCCAACGAAATCCCTCTCTTTTGCGGAAAAGTTTCAAGAAAGCCCTTCCATTTGCCGGAAAACCGTTTATAATGAGTATATATCCTAAAAATACCAGAGATTTGCTTTGCGTTTTGGCAAAGCAGCATAGAAAGGCATGGGGAGCGGCAAAGATGAAGACGATGCAGGAAGTTCAGGCAATGCTCCGCGACTTACAGCAATTGTACACCGATGTGCGGCTGCTGGACAGGGACGCCATTGCACGGATCGAGGAGGGAGCACGCTCCGACCCCAACGGCGAAGATCTGTGCTATGCCTGCCGCCACAAGAGCCGCCGCTGCCGCCACTGTGCCGTGAAAAGCGCCTATGAGAACCACGATCAGCGTGTAAAACTGGAATACTTTGCACCGGATATCGTACAGGTGACGGCCAGATATCTGGAAGTGGACGGGGATCCCTTCGTGCTGGAACTGCTGCAGCGGATGCACAGCGATACCATCATTGACCCGGACGACACCGAGGCCCTGTTCAGCGCGATCTCCGGCTACAATACCAAGCTTTACCACGATGTCCTGACCGATGTGTACAACCGCCGCTACTATGAGGAGATCGTCCGGGGGATGAAGGGCCCCACCGGCGTGGCGCTGATGGATCTGGACGACTTCAAGGTCTACAACGATACCTACGGCCACCACGCCGGTGATATGGCGCTGAAGACCGCCGTCAACATCGTGCGGAGCTGCATCCGCCAGACCGATGCACTGGTGCGCTTCGGCGGCGACGAATTTCTGCTGGTGCTGCCCGGCATCCCGGAGGATTACTTCAAAGTCAAGCTGGAGCAGATCTGCGAAAAGATCCACGATGCCATCGTGCCCGGCTATAGCCACATGCGGCTTTCGGCCAGCATAGGCGGCATCGTCCAGATGCCCGGCGGCTCCATGGATGCCGTGGTGCGTCAGGCCGACCGGCTGATGTATCAGGCCAAGCTCCGCAAGAACAGCGTCGTGATGGCCGGTGCGGAGGACCTGCCCGATGAAGCAGACTCCAAGCGGGAACAAAAGCAGCAGGTGCTCATCGTGGACGATTCCGAGATGAACCGCGCCATCCTTTCGGAGATCCTGCGGGGGGACTACCGCATTCTGGAAGCTGCCGACGGCGAGGAGTGCCTTGAAAAGCTGCATCAGCACATGGGGGATATCGCCTTGGTGCTGCTGGATCTCGTGATGCCCAAGATGGACGGCTTCGAGGTGCTGGACTTCATGAACCGCAACCACACCATTGAGGACCTGCCCGTTATCATGATCTCCAGCGAGGACAGCGAAGCCTCCGTCCGCCGTGCCTACGAAATGGGCGTTTCGGATTACGTCTCCCGCCCGTTCGACTCCCGCGTGGTCTACCGCCGGGTGTTCAATACCATTAAATTGTACGCAAAACAGCGGCGGCTGAGCACTTTGCTGTCGGAGCAGATCCGCGAGCGGGAGAAGAACACCACCATGCTGGTGGGCGTTCTGAGCCAGATGGTCGAGTTCCGCAACGGCGAGAGCGGGCTGCATGTCCAGCACATCCAGCGCTTGACCGAACGGGTGCTGGAAAAGCTGCTGGAACGGCCCAACCGCTACCACATCACCTCCGAAATGCAGGATAATATCCCGCTGGCTGCAGCCCTGCACGACATCGGCAAGATCGCCATCGACGAGAAGATCCTGAACAAACCCGGCCGCCTGACCAAGGAGGAGTTCGAGGTCATCAAGACCCACACCACCATTGGCGCGGAGATGCTGAGCAAGCTGGAGAACTTCAACACCGAGCCTCTGCTCCAGACGGCTTACAGCATTGCCCGCTGGCACCACGAGCGGTGGGACGGCTGCGGCTACCCGGACGGGCTGAAAGGGGACGAGATCCCCATCGAAGCGCAGGTCGTTGCGCTGGCGGACGTCTACGACGCGCTGACCAGTGAGCGCTGCTACAAAAAGGCGTACCCCCACCGGAAGGCTGTGGACATGATCCTGAACGGCGAGTGCGGTGCTTTCAACCCCGTCCTGCTGGAATGCTTTATGGAGATCGAGGACGACCTTGCGTCGGAATTGGAAGAGAAACATGTCTGTGGGCCGAAAGCGTGATACAACGAAGAAAAGCCACCCGAACGGGTGGCTTTTCCTATGGTTGGGAGAAATTCAGCTCTGGGGCTGGTCCTTCTTGAGGAGGCTCAGGATCACCGCACCCACGATGCTGCCGGCGGCCAGCGCCACGACATATATCAGCGCGTGATCCACGACGGGGAAGACGAAGATGCCGCCGTGGGGAGCGCGCAGGGCACAGCCGAAGGTCATGGACAGCGCACCGGAGAGGGCCGCGCCGATGACGCAGCTGGGCAGGACGCGGAGCGGGTCGGCGGCGGCGTAGGGGATGGCACCTTCGGTAACGAAGCACAGGCCCATGACGTAGTTCACGATGCCGTTGCGGCGCTCGTCGGGGGTCCACTTCTTCGGGCAGAAGGTGGTGGACAGGGCGATGGCGATGGGGGGCACCATGCCGCCGACCATGACCGCTGCCATGACCTCATAGTTGCCGGAGGCGAGGGCGGCGGTGCCGAAGACGTAAGCTGCCTTGTTGCAGGGGCCGCCCATATCAATGCTCATCATACCGGCGACGATGGCACCCAGCAGGACCTTGGAAGTGCCGCCCATGGCGTTGAGCCAGTTGGTCATGGCGGTGTTGATCATGCCCATGACCGGGTTGATGCCGCACATGACTGCACCCATGATCAGGATGCCGCCCAGCGGGTAGATCAGCATGGGGCGGATGCCGTTCAGGCTGGCGGGGAGCTTCTCGGTGATCTTTTTCAGGAACTCGACTACATAACCGGCCACGAAGCCCGCCAGCAGCGCGGCGAGGAAGCCGCCGGAGATGCCGGTGGTGCTGCCGGAAGCAAGATCTGCGAAGTTGGTGCCGTTCATGGCGAGGACGCCGCCCGCGAAGCCCACCGCCAGACCCGGACGGTCCGCAATGGACATGGCGATGAACCCGGCCAGAATGGGCAGCATGTAACCGAAGGCTGCGTTGCCTACCGTCTTGAAGAAGGCGGCGAGGGGGGTGTTCATGCCGAAGTTGGAGGGGTCGATGGTGTAATCGTCCAGCAGGAAGGCCAGCGCGATCATGATGCCGCCGCCTACGACGAAGGGCAGCATGTGGGAAACGCCGTTCATCAGATGTTTGTAAATGGTGTGGGCTGCGCCGTCGGAAGCGCCGGTGCCAACGTCAGCAGCCTTTTCCTTGGCGTGGTACACGGGCACCTCGCCGCGCGCCACCTGCATAATGAGCTGTTCGGGCTTGTGGATGCCGTCGTCCACGCGGGTAAAGAGGACGGGCTTGCCGTCGAAGCGGGCAGTCTCCACATTCTTGTCCGCCGCCACGATGATGCCGTCACAGGCGGCGATCTCTTCCTTGGTCAGCACGTTCTTCGCGCCGTCGGAGCCGTTGGTCTCGACCTTGACGGGCAGTTCCAGCTTGTCACCCGCCTTGGCCAGCGCCTCGGCGGCCATATAAGTATGGGCGATGCCGTTGGGGCAGGCGGTCACGGCCAGCACCCGGAAACCGTTCTGGGGGATGGGCTGGCTGGTGAAGCTCTCGTCGCCGAACTGGTCCTGCTCCTGCTGGTCGATGCAGTCGAGGAATTCCTTCGGCGTCTTGGCGGTGCGGAGCTTTTCCACGAAGTCCTCGTTCATCAGCATCTGCATCATCCGGGCCAGCATATCCACGTGGAGGCTGCCGTTCTGCGGGGCCGCAATGGCGAAGAGCAGGTCGGTCTTGCCGTCGTCATCGGGGTTGTACTGCACCGGCTCCTTCAGCCGCAGCACGGCCAGACTGGGGTGGAGCACCACGTCGCTCTTGGCGTGGGGCACGGTAATGCCGTTGTCCACATAGGTGGAGCCTTCCGCCTCACGGGCATAGAGAGCCTTTTTGTAGGCGGCCTTGTCCATGATGTTGTCATGAGTGGCTTGCAGCTCCACCAGCTCGTTCAGGATCTCCTCCTGCGTGGAAGCGGTGGAATCCAGTGCAATGGCCTTGAGGGAAAATAATGTGGTGATGCGCATAGGGGTTCTCCTCTCCTTGTTTTCTCCTGATCTTAAAGCGCTGCAAGCAGTGCTTCGATCTCACTCCGTTTGGCAAGCCCAAGGCTGAAGGCCGTGGCGCTGCCGCAGGCGGTGCCGAGCCGCAGGGCGTCGTCGTAGCGGCCGGTCTTGAGATACCCGGCCACGAACCCGGCCACCATGCTGTCGCCCGCGCCCACGCTGTTCACGACCCTGCCCTTGGGGCAGCCGATGCGGTGCACGCCGCCCGCTTCGTCCACCAGCAGGGCTCCGTCGCCCGCCATGCTGACCAGAACGTTCCGGGCACCCTTCTCCTGCAAGGTGCGGGCTGCGGCGGTGATCTCGGCGTCGCTGGTCAGTTCCCTGCCCACCAGTTCGCCCAGTTCGTGATTGTTGGGCTTGATGAGGAAGGGATGGAAGGGCAGGACGTTGGCCAGCAGGGCGCGGGTGGCGTCCACAACGCAGCGCACGCCCTTGCCGTCCAGCCGGGCCAGCAGCCGCTCGTAGGTGTCCTGCGGCATACTGGACGGGATGCTGCCCGCGAGGATGAGCACATCGTTTTCGGTCAGCGCATCGAGCTTTTCTTCCAGCTGCTGCAAGGCCGACGCCGGGATGGAGGGGCCCGCGCCGTTCAGCTCGGTCTCTTCATTGGCCTTGATCTTTACGTTGATGCGGGTCATGCCGTGGTCGAGGTGGATGAAGTCGGTGCACAGCCCCTGCGCGGCCAGCCCGCGTTCCAGCCACGCGCCGGTCTCGCCCGCCACAAAGCCCAGCGCCACGCTCTCGCAGCCCAGCTCCCGGAGCACACCGGATACGTTGATGCCTTTGCCGCCCAGCACGCAGTCTTCGCCGACGGCGCGGTTTACCTCGCCGACTTCCAGCGCCTTGTCCAGACGGACGACATAATCAATGGCAGGGTTGAAGGTTACAGTGTAGATCATAATTCCGTCTCCTTTATCAAAGTAAATTCTCGGTATTTGGGGTTGGGGCAGCGGTTGGTCAGGATGGCTCCGCTGTGCAGGTCGGTGATGACGGCGGGGTAGACCTGCGCGAACTTGGAATCGTCCACAAGGAACCATGCCTCCCGCGCCCGGCGGACGGCAGCAGCCTTGACGGCGGCTTCCTCCGGGTCCGGGGTGGTGAACCCGGCCTCCAGCGCTACGCCGTTGGCCCCCATGAAGGCTTTGGTGAAGTTATACTGCTGCAAAGCCGTCAGCGCCGCCGCCCCGATGATGGCTTCGGTCTGGGGGCGGAGCAGCCCGCCGGGCAGGAACACCCGGCAGCCCTTCTGGGCCAGCAGCCGCGCGTGGGCCACGCCGTTGGTCACATAGCTGGCCTTGAGCGCCGGGCCGCTGAGCAGCCGGGCCACCGCAAGGGTGGTAGAACCGGCATCCAAAAAGATGAAGTCCTCCGGCTGGATGAGGGAAGCTGCCGCCTGTGCGATGCTCTGTTTCTGGTTCACGGCCAGCGTTTCCTTGGCGGCCATGGTGGGTTCGTCGGTGCGGAAGGGGCTGTCCGGCAGCGTGGCTCCGCCGTGGACTTTGTTCAGCTTGCCCAGTTTGTCCAGCTCGTTCAGATCGCGCCGGATGGTGGACTCGCTGGCGCTCAGCGCCTCGCACAGCTCCTGCACGGTGGCAGTGCGCTGGCGGGCCAGCAGGTCAAGGATGAGGGCGAAGCGTTCTTCTGCCAACATGAGGAAAGGTCACTCCTTTGGTGTTTTGTGATTGAACTTGAAGCTTTATGAAGCTTCCTGTCCTTATTATAGCAAGATTTCAGTCAAAATCAATCACAATGCGCCAGAAATAGCCAACAAAAATCACCTCGGAAAATTGAGCAGGTTGCACAACAACTG
>OCQM01000125.1_pt1 | contig 14275 bp, 8 predicted proteins | sample 1538431 | NCBI WGS metagenome assembly OCQM01 (sample SAMN04571691, study PRJEB22368) | human gut metagenome | biome: human gut; material: stool | host: Homo sapiens | place: Luxembourg | collected 2012-06-29
GGGTGCAAAATTAAGGCGATTGTCCGGGTGGGGCAATCGCCAAATATGGGTAATTTAGACTATGTATAAATACCTATTTGTAGGTATTGTGTAGTTTGTCCTATGAAATGTAACGGGTTACGGTTAGAGAATTTGGACTGTTACAGGATATGGAAGTGCTTCAATGCCTGCATGATACCCTCTTCATCCACTGAGGTGGTGATATAATCGGCCGCAGCTTGTATGTGAGGAGCCGCGTTTCCCATGGCAATTCCCATACCTACATGTTTCAACATCGGAATGTCGTTGCCGCCATCGCCGAAAGCCATGGTATCTTTCAGGTCAATGCCGTAATAAGCCAACATCTGGTCGATACCGTGACTTTTACTGTTTCCCCGTGCAATGATGTCGGCAAAGAGCGGATGCCAGCGCATGGGTTCACAGTGAGTAAGCACCTTTCCGAATATCTCTTCGTCTTTTTCTTCGGGGAAATATCCCATGATTTGCAGAATTTCCTTCTCTCTTGCGGTTTCTATGGGACGGATTTCCGGAATGTCAATTTGAATCAGACGGGCAATCTCTCTGACAGCCTCATCCTCATGTGTCAGGAACCAGGTATTGTCGTGTACAAAAACAAACGGCATTTCCGGATGGTCATGCTGGTACTGAATGAGTCGTTCAATGTCTTCCTGCGGTACGCAGCCCTTGTAGATGTCCTCATGATTTGCCGTGAAGCAATGTGCTCCGTTTAGTGTGACATAACCGTCGAAATCCAGGTCACCCACGGCATCCATCATCAACGTCTTTGGACGGCCGGTGGCAATGAATACCTTAATACCTTTTTCTCTCAAAAGTCGCAGGGCTTCACGGGTAGACTCCGGCACGGTGTGAGTCTGGAAAGAAACTAATGTTCCATCAATATCAAAGAATATCGCTTTTACCATTTTTCGTGTATTAAAAGTCCGTGCAAAGATAATGAATAAAAGAGACCGGGGAAGAACAACTCTTCCTATTTATATTACGAAGTACTAACACTCTTTTCCGATGTTCTGTACTAACTTCAGGAAGTCGTCCTTAGGAACAATCAGCTTGTTTCGTGTTTTCAGGCGTATGTTGTAAACCGTCTGAGTTGAGCAGTGCAAAAAGTCCGCAATCTTTACACTTTCACTAATACCCAATCGTACAAGCGCATAAATACGTAGCGTGGTATTTAGTTTTTCATCTTCTGTCAGGACAATCCGTTCCTCCGGGACAAGTAACTGATTGAATTCTTCCACGAAAGAAGGATACACATGAAGAAAGATGGTATCAAAAGTACGGTAGAATTCCTTTAGTTCACTTTGCGTCATAGCCTGGTTGCTGGTCAGAGCCAGTGCTTCTTCGTACTGGTGTACTTTAAGCTTACATTTGAGTTTTCCTCTGAATTCATCGAGCAGGCTGATATAGTTGGAGCAAATGGAGAGTACATAAGCAATGTATTCTTCCTTCAACTGGTTGGATGCCTGTAATTTTAGATTGGCTTCTTTTAAGCTGGTGTTTAGTTGCTGTTCTTTTTGATGGGCATGTTCCAGGTCTTTGTGTACTTTTGCCATTTCAGCAGCTTGTTCATTTAATTGTTTGTTCGCTTGGTTTATCTGGATACGTGAACTGTTTATTTTACCAATCTGTTTCCATAATATGAAAATAGTAATAATCAGTGCCAATGCGAGGAGGCCCAATAGTAATACAGAGGTCCTTAGTTTGGATTTCTGGGCTTTGTCGAGACTTTGATAGGCGGTCAATATATCATGCTGTGTCTTGGAAATACTCACCAGACGGACTCGGTTGCAATATGACTGGGCAAGCTCCAGACACTTGGAAATATAAAGGTATGCACGCTCAATATTTCCTTCCTGAAATTCTATCTGTGCCAGTTCTTCTAATGAGGCTATATCTTGATTAGCTGATTTTACATCTGCCAAAGCAGATAAAACAAGATAATATTTGGCTTTGTTTTTGACTCCCTGTTTTTGATAGATTTTAGATAACATATAGGCATTCATGGCATCATGACGTGTGTCCATCTGTGACTGGCGGACTGCTATCTCCAATGTATCTTTAATACAGGAAAGGTTATCCGAGTTAAATAGTGCCAAACCTTGGTACCACAAGGACATTTGCTCTTTCTCTGTTTGTAAACATAAAGCAAGAGAATCTCTATACAATTGCTCTTGTCGGGCATAGTAATCTACTTGTTCACGTACGCTTTGAGGCACATGCTTACTCCAATCGATGGGGGCTGCTGCATATTGTAGAATATGTCCTGCTAAGAATATCTGGTGAGCATAATATTCAATTTTCAGATTAGGAGTTGTAATGTATGGACGCAGTTGGGCCAAATCACTGGACGCACTTAATACCAGTCCGGTGGAGGAAGCCATATACGTCTTATAGATTTTCCATAAAGTTTCTCGTTCTTTGTTCCCCATTTTTTGAGATAGCTCCAGATTTTTTTGTGCATAAATCAGGGCAGAATCTGCTTCAAAAGAGTTGTAGGCCTCGTAAAGCAGTTTGTTTATCCAGTATTTCTGCTCATTGTCTCTGGTAGATGCTTCATATTTATGAAGTTCAAGAATCTGGGCCTTTTTCTGCTGTACATACTTGGGATATTTTAATAAAGCAGCATCCAATTCAAGAAGGAGCTGCTCCTCATCTTGGATTTGAGGTTCAGAAAAGCAGGGAATAGTCCCTACGAAAAGTAGGGTGAACAAGATGAGGTATATTTTCATATAGTATGGCATAGCGTAGGTTTGAACAGAGGCTAAAGTTACATAGATTTCTTGTAAGGCAAGAGGTTTTACGAGAAAAAGAATAAAAACGCTGTTTAAACATACTTGGAAGGCAGTTTAAACAGCGTGATAATGAGCTTTAATTCAGCTTTATGATAAACCTATGAAACCATTTGCAGATTATAACGCAGACACAGAGAAGTCTTTTGTTAACCCTTCTGCACTATTGGTCCCCACCCAAAGTGTGAAGTCACCAGGCTCTACAGTATAATTCATATCGTATCCCCAGAAAGCAAGTTCAGAGACTGGAAGACTCAATGATACCTGTGTAGATTCTCCTGCTTTCAGCGTGACACGCTGGAAGCGTTTGAGTTCCTTCACCGGACGGGTGACTGACCCGACCTTATCCTGTACATAAAGTTGAACCACTTCCGTTCCATCGTATTTGCCCGTATTTTTTAGGGTGAAACTGATGGATAGAGTATCCTGTGCGGTCAATTTGTCTGATGCAAGACTCAGGTTGCTGTATTCAAAAGTTGTGTAGGAGAGACCGTAACCAAAGGGGAACAGCGGTGAATTGCCTGCATCCAGATAGAAAGAGCGACATCCTACAGACGTCTGTCCTGCTTCTACAGGAATTTCATCAATCAGCATTTCAGTCGGATTGGCAGGACGGCCTGTCTTGTGCTGTGCATAATAGATAGGCACTTGTCCACTCATACGGGGGAAAGTTACCGGAGTTTTTCCGCTTGGGTTTACCTTTCCGAAAAGAATGTCAGCTATAGCCGGACCGCCCATTGTGCCCGGATGGAAACTGTAGAGCATTGCATCCGAAACTTTTACTTCATCGGCAATGACCAGCTGACGTCCGGCCATTACTACCGTAACAACTGGTTTCCCAGTGGCAGCCAGTTCTTTGATAAGCTGACTTTGGGCTCCCTGCAGATTCAGATTGGCCAGGGAATGTGCTTCACCGGAAAGAATCGATTCTTCTCCGACAAATACCACCACAGCATCGGCCTGACGGGCTGCATTTACTGCACGAGCAATACCTGCCGTGTTCTTGTCGCGACTGTAGTCGAGTCCTTTTTCAAAGAGTATCTTAACCTTGTCGCCATACATTTTTTTGATGGCAGTCAAAGGCGTTTGTGTATGTTCTTTTTCTCCGTCGAATACCCAGGTTCCCATTTGCTCATAGGGCGCATCTGCCATAGGACCGATGATGGCCAGTGTTTTTATCTTATCGGTAAACGGTAATGTCTGGTTCTCATTTTTCAAAAGTATGACTGACTGCTCAGCGGCTGTTTTAGCTGTTTGCAGATGCTTTTCGGCGTATTTTACAGTTTGTGGAGTTACTACATAAGGATTGTCGAACAAACCTAAACGGAATTTCAGGCGTAGAATGTTGCGTACGGCATTGTCAATTGTCTCTATTGACACCTTGTTCTCGGCTATGGATTGTTTGAGATTCTGGATAAATGTTTCACTCACCATTTCCATATCTACGCCCGCATTGACAGACTTTTCGGCAGCATCCTTTCCGTCGGTACAGAAACCGTGATTTACCATCTCAAGTGCAGAAGCCCAGTCGGTTACAACCATACCGTCGTATTTCCATTCCTTGCGAAGTACATCTTTCAGTACAAAGCTGTTAGCTGTAGAAGGTACACCGTCATTGTCATTGAATGAAGTCATAAAGGTGGCACATCCGGCATCTGCTGCCGCCTTGAAAGGAGGAAGATATACGTTTCTCAGCACACGTTCAGGTATGAAGGTGGAGTTGTAATCCCTGCCTCCTTCTGCTGCTCCGTATGCAACGAAGTGCTTCGCGCAGGCCGCAATAGCCGTAGGGTCATTCAGAGAATCTCCCTGATAGCCTTTTATCATGGCCGTTCCCATTATGGCATTCAGGTAAGGGTCTTCTCCACAACTTTCCGCAATACGTCCCCAGCGAGGGTCGCGCGAAACGTCAATCATCGGGGCAAAGGTCCAGCGGATTCCGTCGGCTGAGGCTTCAATGGCTGCTACACGAGCTCCTTCCTTTACGACTTCAGGATTGAAGGTGGCTGCCTGTCCCAGTGGAATAGGGAAGATGGTTTTGTAGCCATGGATAACGTCGCGGGAAATAATTAATGGAATTCCCAGGCGTGATTCCTCTACAGCAATCTTCTGAATCTTGTTTACTTCTTCCGGATTTACCACATTCAGAATAGAACCTACTTCTCCTTTGCGTACACGCTTGGCCAGGTCTTCAAAATCCCATGGACTGAGCTGGTTCATCTGACCTAATTTTTCTTCTAAGGTCATTTTATGAAGCAAGGTTTCCACCTTGTTTTCTATCTCTGTATTTTTGTCCTGTGGCTGACTGCATCCCATGAGGGAAGCAGCCAGAGCCACAGCGTATAAAAGGTTTTTTTTCATTGTATGATGCTTAATGTGTGAATAGTTTAAGTTTAGAAGGCGCAGATGGGGCGGAATGATTCACCTGGTGTTGTGTTGGTGAATGGATAAGAATATTTTGCACCATCTTTACCAGTTACAAACCAAACGATATTCTGTTGCGTTGGAGATTCTTGTGACTCAAAGGTAATTGAAGGTATGTTACCTTCTCCTAAAGTTGTACCACCGATTTCTTGTAATTGTTGGTTAATATATGCTCTTCCTTCTCCAGTAGCAGTGGTTCCATCCCCTCCTCTAATCAGAATTGATAATTCCTTGAATGAGGGTGCAAACCATGAGGTGGTAGCCGAGGATGCAGGTTCTTCATGGTTGTTTAAGGCGGTAAATGATGTGATAGTTCCATCTTTTACCGCTTCTTGCATAGCCTGTGTTATTTTGTATCCGTTCAGGCTTTCTTTATTGTTCCAGCCTTCAATGCTTCTTAATAAAAAGTTTTCAAATGAAGAGGCTGAACCTAACGGACCACCGTCTTTGAGTGAGATTATTAATCCGTGATTATTATTGTAGCCTGGATAATCGTTCGCTGTCAAACTATTTGTGGAGGCATAAGATTCAAAGGTCGCTTGATTCATTGTGTAGAATACTATTCCCTTACAAGTCCATCCTTCAGGAATACCGGCAGCATTTCCCGGAAGCACCAATACATCATCAGACGACACACAGTAAAAATCTCCTGCTGCCATTGCAGTGCCTTCTCCCGTATTGATAGGACAAGGAAAAGAGTAACTTTTATTTGCTTCTAGAATTAGTGGAGTTTCATTGCTTACGGTTTTTACATACGGTGTATTGTTTGCTGTATAGAAATATCGGAATTCATCTTTAGCCAATGTCTCATTGTCGATAAGACAAACATATTTTCCGTTAACCAATTCAGGAGTATATAAATTATCGCCAATAGAAAAAGCTACATCAGAAAGTTGCAATGAATAGGTTATCTTGTTTCCCTTAGAAGTTGTAGTGGTAGCTTCTGCTGAAAAGGTTAGCATGGAAAACGCGTGTGTAAAGTTTATATCCATGGATGCCGCATGAAACTCTGTTGTCTCAGAAACAAGTAAATCTTTTTCTTCAAAACTTACATCTTTGCTTAAGAAGATTTGCTTCAGTTCTTCTATTGAGGAGGGAAGGTCTTCTGTAATCTCCGTATAAGGAAAGTAAGCAATGGCTTTCTTGATTTTACTGCTATAATATTCATTTGTCTTATTGAGCCATTTGTTTTCACCATTCTCATTTACGTACTTAAATGCCACATTGGCATAAGCCTTTCCTGATTCGTCAATCAACAGTATACCTAATTCATCGCCATTTGCATCATTTATATTTGTACCAGCCTCAAAAGTTACCGTCTTGCTGTCGTTAATCACACGGCTTTCTGTGTTTTCTATAAAATCATCCACTTTGACACTGCCTATACTCAATAGTCCATCCGTTATAGGCTTTTCTACATTTGCCTGATTCATTATTTCATCTTGTGTACAGGCAGAAAACAGCAACATAGATAAAGCCGCAAGTTTTATATGTAAATATAATTGTTTCATAACTTAAGAAAATAATTATGAGTTATTAGAATGTAAGTATCAGACGTACTTTCTGTTCTGAATCTACAGCTTGATAAAAATTAGTACTACTTATTGTACCATTACCAAACACTACTATATAAGCATTTGCATCACTATCAAACGAGCTGTCCCAGTATGTACCATTCAAGGCTGTATATCTTTGTCCTGAAAAACCTGCAAGAGACTCCAGATCCTTCAATTGCGTATGCGAAGGCAAATACCAACCGGAAGTACCGTTTATCACACTTGGAGAGTTCTTTGCTGTAGAAGTAGATGCTGCCGGTACTGTCGTTTCAGTTTGAGTTTTGGCCTTTTCAATGAGGTATTTTGTGTTCTGATAACCAATATATTGAGTAGTATTGCCTCCTCCTATACCAAATTCGGGGTATTCATTACTATGTAAAGTCCCTTTTCCTTCTTTCCATTTAAAAGCACTTGTGTTACTACTGTTTTTCTCATCATCTAAAGCCACTACATAGCCATGTATTTCACTGATACTTGTGCCTTGATAATTATTAACATCATCTGTACTATGTTGACCTATCTTATATATAATACCTACTGTTTGGTTCTCTTTATATGTATCCCCGTATGTCCCGTCATTATAAAAATAATAACCTACTTCCATGTATTCTGGCATGTACGCAAGTTTTATATCAGAATGAATATTGGTAAAACTAAATGTAACGGTATTCGCTTCAGTATTTACTGTACGTTTCCTGTCACACATACCTTCAAAATCAATACCGTCACTTATTTCGCCTTTTTGGTAGGTTATAGAGAATCCTTCTTCTGTATTTGTAATGAAGTCATTGGTTTCTATACCTTGGAGAGAATATCCAGCTAGTCCAGAAATTTCTTCTGGTATTACTACCTTGAACTTTGAATCAGTAATCCCATCGCTTGCAATCGTTTCATTATCCCAGCTTATGGAAGAACTTTCCATGTTAACCGTCAGTCCTTTTTTATCAACCCAGATATAGTATTTCTGCTGTGCGCCGGGAGTCAGAACTCCTGTTTTTCTTTCTTCTTCTGTTTTGCCGTCTACTATCGTACTTTTTCTAGGAGTATAATAATGCGTGTCACCTCCGATTTCGACTTTTATCAATGGCTTGTCCCACATCTCACAAGGTACCATGATTGCTTCGCCGTTCGTATCGTCAATACGACGTGGATTAATGGGAGTATTAACATCTCCTATAGGATTGATTATTCCCTTAGTATAGGTCACGGCTCCATACCCTAAAAAATAAATCCGGGCATTTTTTGCCTCTTCATCCGTATATGCTCCATGTCCTTGGAGCATATACAGCATTTTTGTCATTTGATGATTGAACTGAAGATGTACCTCTTTACTTTCTGCTTGAGTCTGGCAAAATAGCAAATCGCAATCGTACAGTTTCTGTTCTGTGGTCTGATCTGTTAAGTTGATTTCCTGGTCAGTCAGAGGAGTCCAAGCCGTAATGTTTACTGGAGTACCTTCCCATTGATAAGGCTCTTCTGTAGTGCTCATTGTACCATCCGTTGCAATGGAATAAGCTTTGAAAGAGGCTGTATTCTCGCCTAAACTTACGCCTATTTGTTCGTCTCCTTCCCATTGGTTGTTTAAAACCCTACTTCTCATTTTTCCTACGTTAGCGGAAAAGGATATATCCCCGTCGTGGCTGTATTCTAATTCTTTGTCTACAGTGCAGGCATACATGCCTAAAACAAGCACTGCTCCCACTATATAAAATTTATGTACTTTCATATTTGTCGATGCTATAAAATTTATTCAATATCTGTATCTACCCGACCTTTATCTTCTTCATTGTGATTCCAGTCATTTATAGACCCACCAGAAGATATGTCCTCTTTTTCCTCTTCGTCGTCTGGATTATCCTCTCCACCAGGGTTGTCTTCGCCGTCTCCATCTTCATTTCCCTCATCAGTGTCTCCACCTTCATCGGAGCCACCTTCGTCATCGGTATTACCGTCATTTTCTGAAGGAGGATTAACTATTATCAATGTCTTGTCATTCTTTTTATATGCTCTGACGTAATCAATGTACATAGTCTGTGGGAATGTCGTGTTATCTGTCGGATTGCCTCCAAATGTACCTCCTACAGCTACATTCAGGATGATAAAGAACGGATGGTCGAATACCCATTCCCCGTCAGTCACATCAGCTGCATTGACTCTTTTATAAAGTATGTCGTCCACGAAGAAGTCAATCTTACTTTCATCCCATTCAATGGCAAAGACATGGAAATCTGTGTCAAACCTTTTGTCTTGAAAACCGAAAGTCTGGGTTACCGGGTTTCCGCTATAGCGGCCAGGCATGTGAAGGGCACTTGACACAATGTTGGGTTGATAGCCTTTGTTTTCCATAATATCAATTTCCCCACATCCAGGCCATCCTTCAGTTGAATAATTGTTCCCTAACATCCAGAATGCTGGCCAAAGGCCTGGCCCGTAGGGAAGTATCAGGCGGGCTTCAATACGTCCGTAGCGAATTTCGAACAATCCTTCTGTCTTGATACGTGCGGAAGAATAGGTTGCTCCGTCACCATCTTTCAAGGCTGTTATCTTCAGGCATCCTTCACCATTGTAAGTGGTGTATGAAGCATTTTTCTCTTTATTCGTATAATTCTGCAATTCACCGTTACCGAATCCCGATGCTCCCAGTTCGTATGTCCATTTTGAAGGGTCGGGTCGGTTGTCCTCTGTGGGGGTATTGAATTCGTCCGACCATACCAGCTCCCATCCATTGTTTTCAGGAGTGCTGTTGCTTTCAAGTGCATCATCTTTTCCACAGCTTCCAAAGGATAATGCCAGAAAGCTTAGTAGTATTATTTTATAATGTTTCATGAGTCAGTTCTTTTAATAAAAATAAATATTGTCAACAAGTATGTCCTGATAGGTAGGGGTTCCTGAAGTGATTGCCAGTTGTAACTGATGGATGGATGAGGCTCCGTTGAGTGGCACATCTACCGGAATCCATTTCCCAGTTGTTAGTGGGATAGTCAGTTTCCCGGCGGCTTCTCCAGCTGCATTGATGTCAGCTGACACGTCTATTTGTGCGTTCTCTACTTTGTCTTGTAACAGGATATCTAAATGGACATAGGTCTTGCCTTCGGTATCTGCATCTTCGTCCAGGACGATACCGACAAAGTTGAAGTTGCCGTAGTGCATGATGTGAATGTCATCTCCAAGGTCTATCTCGTTGTTTGTGGTGGTTTGATAAGGTGCCCAATAGCCGTTCATGGGGGAGGACAGCGTGTTTTCGTATTTGTCGCAATACAACGAAATAACCTCAGGGGCATTTTGGTCCGGTTCTGGAGCAAAGTCATAGACGCCTGTTACGGTGATGGCACCTTCTGCTTCGTTCGGAGTGAGTATTGTACGGTCTTTTTCACCATGAAACGTAATTATATTTCCATTTACCGTAGCCACCTCCGGATTGGACGAGTTGAAAGTGAAGTATTTTGAAGAAACCGACATTTCCTGATTGAGACCGTTGGGCAGATTGACGTATGCCGTAAGTTCATTTATTTCAATATCCCCTGTAGGGAATCCTGCCATGCTGATGTCCTTGATACGGGTGTGTGCCAATGTGCCGAGTTTCTCATATTTTACTTCATCAATCCAGAGTGTATATGCTTTGCCGTCTGTGTCTTCTGTGCCGACAGAGAAATTAAACAATCCCTTTTCGGCTGTCAGTTTTGACGGGTTAGGAATAGGAACAATCACTTTCCTCCAGTTGGCATCGGCAGTTACGCCTGCTAAAGTTGCTGCATATTCTGCGTCACCATAACTTCCTAATCCTACCTCAATTTTTGTTGAAGCGGAAGACTTTACGTAAAACGTCAAAGCATCATAATCGGACAGGTCTCTTCCTGCTTCCGTAAAGAATACTCCACCTGTCCAGTTGCCCAGAAAATCATCTGGTGTAGGCACTTCTATCTTCAAGGAGGCTGTGCCACTGTATTTGGTTTCATTGTCCTGGCTAAGAGCGGTGGTTTTACCCCATGCCTGAAAATCGACACCTGCTGCAAACTCATCAAGGAAGACTTCGGCCACTTTGGGGCTTGTGGCTAATACATCTGTACTTATTTCTCTCTCACATCCTGCCAAAGTAACTAAGGCTGTCGAGAAAAAAAGGCCTTTTGCTGTATTTAATATATGTTTGTTCATAAATCGCTTGTTAAATAGTTTGTAGGTAATTAGAAAAGACTGAAGCTGATATAAGTTCTTATTTCCCATTCATTTCCCTGGGGTGCACCGATAATATCCGTGCTTTCTGTGAACCCACCGTTTCCGTCGGATACATATCCGGCAAGATAGCGATTGGAATATTTATCCAAAGTACGATATGTACTTCTTATTCCTACACGTGTTGACAATGGTCCGAGCCATTTCGGCTTGAAAAGATTAGTCGACAAGTCTACCATGCACTGGAACGGGAATGTCAGATTGAAATCTCTGTGATAGTCGTACGGCCCCCAGTCATTGAATTTCAGTGCGGCATTCAATCTGATTTTCTTATAAATCATCTGAAGGTCACCTCCTCCACGTCTGATGAGACGTTCATCGTCACCGTTGGCTTGTGCCGTACCGAGATAAGCACTGGCAATCAGTCCGAAGTCTTTTGTCACTTTGGATGTTATCTTCAAATTGCTTTCCCATAAATCATGTGCAGGAGCGGATGAAGCAAAAGCAAAGGTAGAACGTCCGTCAGCCAGAATACCAATGGCGGCATCTTGGGCGGTAGGAAGATGACGGTAAACAAAACCGAGTGAAGCGGCAAACGGAGCATCTTCTGTTTCATCGTTGTCCCAGTCATACATCCATGTGCCGGGAGTAGGGTCATAGGTCAGCAGCAACTCACCGGCTGTTGTTTCGCGGTTGCTTCTTACAGCAAACGGATCATCCAGTATGTTTCTCAGTCTTCCCGGAGCATCCACACCGTTAGGCATCGGACCTACGAGAGGTTTCTGCCACAAGAAGTTTGGTGCAATCTGGAAGTTGCCTATCTGATAAGTGAATCCGGCCAGTACGTTCTGCTGGTTTCCGCTACCGCTATCTTTTAATGTCCATCCGGTCAGGGTTCGTGTGTTGTCTGCACCTCCGTTTGCCACTAATCCCATGATGGCGCCTTGTGCGTATGCGTTGAAATTGCCTCCGCTATATATCATTTTCAATTTACCCCCGAAGGTATCTGATGTCTTCACTCTGTCCTGGTAGACGGTAGCTGTAGGGCTATACTCTGTAGTAGCCTGAAATTCTCTACCTACCAAGGTCGTTCCCGACCAAAGTCCTCCTAGTGTGATGTCGAAACGTCCGAATTTTCTTTCTACCATTAAAGACGCACGGGTATTCTTTGGCAACGGAATGGCGAAAGAGGTGACAGTTTCTCTGCGTTGGTCAATGTCATAATGGAAAATACCTCCTAAATTCCATTTACCGAATGTGCGGTAGTATTTGACGAGTAATGCAGGATTGGCTCCCCACCACAATTCGGGCCCGAACGCTAATTTCAGACCTGAGAACAATTTCTTTCCTTCAATCTCGCATCCCAACGGGGCCTCACCTCCGTAAATGTCCATGTTGTCGCCATAGCTTGCTTCCTGGTACAAACCAAAGAAGTCTCCTTCATATCCCCAGTGGTAGTGGGGCTTACGGAAAAATGCATTAAGATTGAAAAGGCTTCCGTCCCAATTAAAGCTGGCACTATAGACTTTCACACGTTCCAGTGGGCCTAAATCAATGTATTCTCCATTCTCGTTGATGTAGTTTGTGCGTCCTCTGTTTTCATAGAAGATTTCATCAATTGGATTTTCTGCTACGTTTCCGAGTACGTTCATTGTCACTTCTGCATGTACATTTTCTGCAGGTTTGGATTCTACACCTACATAGAAGGATTCCATGTGGTCAAATCCTTTTGAGCTCGGGAAACTTGTAGGAGCATCTGCTCTTGTTTCGGGAGTGGTTGTATGTTTTGCTCCTGTATAGAGCGTGGTGAAATCACCTCTCAATTGACTCAGACCGATTAGCTTGGTTTTCTCTCCTTGTAAAGCAGCTTTGTCGCTTCTTGCAGACAAGACAGATGACATTACGTTGACACCAGATACCTGACTTATGATGGATGAGGTAGTGCTGCCCGCAGCATACGGGTTGATTTTGTGAACGTCTTTCAATACATAATATGCGGCACGTGGATAAAGTTCATATATCCCTCTTGCGTCAGGAGTACCTTTTGCACATATACCGAACCATTCCTCGTTCATGTTGTTGGCTCCTTCTACATAATCGAACTTGTAGCCCCCATTACTCCATGAAGCTCGTGTATCATGAATGCTCAGATTTGTGCTCTGTCCTGTTTTCCACCATCCGTCTGTCCATTGGAAGGTGAATCCTCCGATGGCGTTTCCGTTGTTTCCAAGTCCTGCGGCATTCAGATAGATTTCCGTCCAGTTATGCAGTAAAATATCAGCCTGTTCTTTCTGGGCTTCTCCTTGGGTTACAGCATTGAATGCGTCTGAGCCGAACTCTGTGAACAATACAGGTTTACCGTATTCCGTTTTTACTCTGCTGAATAAATCTCCGAACGATTCACCGCGATAGCAGTTTATCCCCAATATATCCACATCCTTACATTCTTTGGCGATGATGTCAAGAAACAGCAAGTCACCGTTGCAGATGGCTACCGGGCACGAAATATTCATTTGCTTCATTTCAACTGCTGCCTCATTGAAAATCCGGTACAGATGAATAGCCTGTTTGGTCGATTTCCGGTCTTCAATAGGGATGTCTTCTGCTTCCGCTCCTTGCCAGAATAAGCCATAGTTGTTCTCGTTTCCTAAAAGGTAAAGAAGTACCCCGGGAGTACCGTTGAACTTTTTCACCATGTTACGCGCTTCTGCAAGTAGGGCTTTCTGAACTTTCGGATCCGAATAGTCTGTATTACCTACCCAAGCTCCATTGATGGTCAGTCCGTAACGTCCGAACGTGGTATTGACCATGGTATAGATACCATATTGCTCATAAATGTAGCGTACCCATTGGGCTGGCACATCCGCATATAATCGGATGGCGTTAATTCCCATGTTTTTTAGTAAAGGCATATCTTGATCTAAGGCTGCCTTGATTACGTCATCTGATTGTGTCCATAAAGAGTAGGAGTAATTGGTCCCGATGGGGAAATAATCCCAGTTCATACCATTTACCATGAAAGGTTTTCCATTCACAATCAACCTGGACCCAGACTGGTCGTTGATTACTGAGACCTTTTTCTGCTGTGCCCATAGAGGAGCAGCTAACAGCAAAAATAGAAATACTTGTATTATATTTTTCATATATGTAGGAGTTATTAATTACATCGAATTAAAGACTTTGCCGGCAGGGCTTAGGACATCACATTGTGTGTTTGGTTATTCCATAAGGTTATGTTTTCATATTCATATAAAATTAATGTTGTTGGGTTAGATTTATGTACACAAAAGTTTTAGATCGGAAGAGCACACGTCTGAA
>OCQM01000158.1_pt1 | contig 13341 bp, 7 predicted proteins | sample 1538431 | NCBI WGS metagenome assembly OCQM01 (sample SAMN04571691, study PRJEB22368) | human gut metagenome | biome: human gut; material: stool | host: Homo sapiens | place: Luxembourg | collected 2012-06-29
TACTCGTGACTGGAGTTCAGACGTGTGCTCTTCCGATCTTAAACAGTGAGGCATAAAATGGGCAAGGTTATAGGTATAGATTTAGGAACAACAAACAGCTGTGTGGCAGTATTGGAGAACAATCAGCCGGTAGTCATAACTAACAGCGAGGGTCAGAGAACAACTCCGTCTGTAGTGGCTTTTACAAAAAATGGAGAGCGACTGGTTGGCGAGGCTGCAAAGAGGCAGGCAGCAGTCAATGTGGACAGGACATTTTTCTCAATAAAGAGACAGATGGGAAGCGATTTCAGGGCAAAAGTGGACGGAAAGCTGTATTCAGCTCCTGAGATTTCTTCTATGATTCTCAGAAAGCTGAAAAAGGATGCCCAGGACTATATTGGTGAGGCGGTGACTGACGCTGTAATCACAGTTCCCGCATATTTTTCGGATGCGCAGAGGCAGGCAACTAAGGATGCAGGAAGGATTGCTGGTCTTAATGTGCTTCGAATCATAAATGAGCCAACCTCTGCGGCACTCGCATACGGACTGGACCACGGACAGCAGCAGAAAATTCTTGTCTACGACCTCGGAGGAGGAACCTTCGATGTGTCTGTTATCGAAATAGGGGACAATCTGATAGAGGTGCTTGCCACAGCCGGTGATAATCATCTGGGTGGAGATGATTTTGATGAGAGAATCACGAATTATCTTGTCACAGAGTTTTACAGACAGCAGAATGTGGATCTGAGAAAGGATAATACTGCTATGCAGCGTGTCAGGGAGGAGGCTGAGAAGGCAAAAAAAGTGCTTTCATCCTCATCCTCAACCACTATCAACCTGCCGTTTATCACCACTGTAAAGGGACAGCCGGTCCACATGGAGATGAATCTCACAAGGGCTGAGTTTAATGAGATAACAAAGGATCTGGTGGAGAGAACGGCCATTCCGGTAAATCAGGCACTTTCAGATGCGGGGATTTCCGCAGCAGAGCTTGGAATGGTGCTGTTGGTAGGAGGCTCGACCCGTGTGCCGGCTGTTGTTGAGGAGGTCAGAAGAATTACAGGAAAAGAGCCTTCACACAACCTAAATCCTGACGAGTGCGTGGCACTCGGTGCAGCAGTACAGGGTGGCAAGCTCGGTGGAGCAATTGTCGCAGGCAGCAGTGCGGCAGAGATTATACTGATGGATGTCACACCGCTTTCACTCGGAATTGAGACAGTTGGTGGTGTCTCAACCAAAATTATTGACAGAAATACGACTATTCCTACGAGATACAGCCAGATTTTTACAACTGCAGGAAGCTTCCAGACCTCTGTAGATATAAAGGTACTGCAGGGTGAGAGGCAGTTTGCAAGGGACAATAAGCTGATTGGAAACTTCAGGCTAAAGGGCATCAAGCCGGCTCCGGCAGGTGTGCCGCAGATAGAGGTGACGTTTGATATAGATGCAAACGGCATTGTGCAGGTTTCTGCAAAGGACCTGGGCACAGGAAAGCATCAGGAGATTACGATTACCGCAAGCTCGAATTTGTCTGATTCTGAGATTGAGCAGGCAATCCGCGAGGCACAGGAGTATGAGGCAACAGATGGACAGAGAAAGGCTTATATTGATGCAAGAAGTGAGGCTGATACGCTTGTGCGACAGGTGGAAAATGTCATGGCTGACAAAGAAAAAAGAAAGGCTATGGACAGCGCACAGAAAAAGAGTGTGAAATCGTCACTTTCATATGTGAAGAAGCTTATTTCAAGGACAAAGCCCGGAAATGTGAGCGAAGAGCAGGCTGCCGAGATAAAGCATGCGGCAGATGAACTGAGAAATGCGGCAGCGGGTTTGATTTAATTATAAACGAGGGGCAGAATACCTTTTGACCCTCATATCATTATTATTCATTTGGCTATTTACGAGAAGCGGATTTTCATATAAAATATGGGTAAGTGGTGAGTATTCAGAAACACCCTGAATAGTTATAATGTTAATTTAAATCCGAGGAAATAGAAAATGAATGCGAACGATAAAACAGAAAAGGTACTAAGAGAAATTCATATCATGCTCTCAAAGGCGGAGCCGTATAAGCCGGAGCCGAGCAGGGTGATCATAAACAAGCAGCAAATGATAGATTTACTTGCTGAGCTGAATAAGTGTATATATGCAATGCAGGATGAGTATGAGCTTACTGAGCAGAGTCGCAATCACGCAGAGAGAGAGTTCAGAAAGAAGGGGGATCAGATAGTCTGGGATGCAAGCAGAAAGGCTGAGGATGTGTATGCAGCATCGGTTATCTATACGGATGAGGCGCTTTCAAGAGTGCGTGATATCATCAATGATACCAACGAGTCACTTGAAAAGCTGTGCAAGAATATGAAGGATAAGATTGCAGAACAGGAGAAGATAGTTAAAACTAACCAGTATGAGCTCAAGGGACAGCTTCAGGATTTGTCCGATACGGAGAAGTATCTTAAGATTATCGATGACAGAAATAAGGAGATAGAACGTCAGAAAAATGCAGGTAAGCCAGTAGAGGAGCGTACTATTGACAAGGAAGAGAAGTCTATCTATGCAAACAGACAGACTGAAATCAAGGTAAATATGGATTATATCAGAAAACTGGGACTTGCTGAGGGCGAGGACCTGGGAGATGGTGTAGTGGGTGAAGTGAAGCTTGCAGACGATACACCTGATGCCGGATTAAATCATAGCAATGATAAGGATGAAGCCAAGGATGCCGGCTCAAAATCGTCTGTTGATGAGGATTATAAGGCAATAAGCAGAAAAGCCGGCAATCCACCTGTTATCAACACAATGGAAGGGAAGGAGCTCACAGCCGGCATCCACAGAATGTGGCAGAGCATCACCGGAAATAAAGGGAAATGAAACACGCCTATGTAATATAAAGCAGCAGTTCAAAACAGAACGGCTGCTTTTTGGCTTATATTTAAAAGTAGGTAATATTAAGCAGATTTTAAGAAAAACAAAGTGGATAATCTGATAAAATATAGCTGACTAACGGCAGGAGAAGGTTTCTAATCAAAATTCATAGAAGGAGGATAACATGACAATATTAGTTTGTGATGACGACAAGGAAATAGTTGAGGCAATTGAGATTTACCTGATGCAGGAGGGCTACGACGTGGAGAAGGCTTACGATGGCATACAGGCGGTTGAAATTATGAAGAATAAAAAAATAGACCTCATGATAATAGATGTCATGATGCCAAAGCTCGACGGAATAAGAGCTACTCTGCAGATACGAAAGGAAAGCAGGGTGCCGATAATCATTCTCTCGGCAAAGACAGAGGATGCTGACAAGATTTTAGGCCTCAATGTGGGAGCTGATGATTATGTTACAAAGCCTTTTAATCCGCTTGAGCTTGTGGCAAGAGTAAAGTCACAGCTTCGCAGATACACCACTCTGTCGAGCAATGATGTAGCCGGAGACAAGGTTTATGAAGCCGGAGGCCTTTTGGTAAATGATGATTTAAAAAAGGTGACTGTGGATGGTGAGGAGGTAAAGCTCACACCGATTGAGTACAATATCCTGCTTTTACTCCTTAAAAATAAGGGAAAGGTCTACTCAATAAACGAAATATATGAGAGTATATGGAACGAGGAGGCGATAGGCGCCGATAATACAGTTGCCGTGCACATCAGACATATCAGGGAAAAAATAGAGATAAATCCTAAGGAGCCACGCTATCTGAAGGTGGTCTGGGGAGTAGGCTATAAGATAGAGGACAACAAATGAAGCAGTATACGATAGGAAAAAAAGCAGCGGTCATAGTTTTACATCAGCTATGCATGATACTTATGGTGACAGGAGTGTTTGCCACAGGCTATGCATTCAGGCACGATGCTCATGAAAATATTGATATATATACACTAATATCGCTTGCGGGCCTGGTAGGCAGCTTTGTGAGCCTGGCATATATGGCAAACGTGGCAGGCAGAAAATCAGAGGATGATTACACAATATACTATTTACCGATTGACAAGGTATACTCTGATGTGATGCTAGTGATATTTACACTGCTCATGGTATTTATGGGAAAAGTGATTTCAGGCGTAAAAAACCAGCATTTTGACTATGCATCACTCATTATGACGGCCGGCACATTTACTTTTTTGTTTGATCTGGCTTTTATTATTTTATACCAGAGCATTGTAAGGAAGATAAAAGGCAATATACTTTACACACACAGCCTGATGTACAAGGGCTATGAGCTTTTGAAAAGAGTTATTGAGAAAAAGGATATCCACACACAAAAAACCAAAGAGATAATGCGCATACAGGAGGCTCTTGAAGCTATCTCGGAAGGAGCGCTTGACACTACACTTAATGTCAATGAGTTTCATGGGCAGCAGAAAAAGGTGGCGGAGGCTGTCAACCATATACGCCAGGGTCTTATGAGCTCGGTAAATGAGAGCCTTAAAAATGAAAAACTAAAGGCAGACTTAATAACAAACGTATCACACGATATAAAGACACCTCTGACTTCAATAGTCAACTATGTTGACCTGCTTAAGAGGGAAAATCTGGAAAATGAAAATGCCAAATACTATATACATGTGCTGGAGGAAAAGTCACAGCGCTTAAAGCAGCTTACAGAGGATCTGGTAGAGACATCAAAGATTACCTCGGGAAATGTGAAGCTCAATATGCAAAAGCTTGATCTGGTTGAGCTTTTATACCAGACCGGAGGTGAATTCAATGAGCGATTTGAGTCGAGAAATCTGACAATAGTTACAAAAATTCCATCAGAACAGATATTTATCTATGCGGATGGGCGTCAGCTTTACCGCTCTATTGAAAATCTGTATACTAATGCCGCAAAATATGCACTGGAAAATACCAGAGTGTATGTAGAGCTTGAAAAGGCAGATACAAAGGCAGTTTTTACAATAAAGAATGTGTCTAAGAACGAGCTTGACATAGTAAGCAACGGAAATGTAGACCTGACAGAGCGTTTTGTGAGGGGAGAGAGGTCGAGAACCACTGAAGGAAGTGGACTTGGACTTTCGATTGCAAAGAATCTGACCCATTTGATGGGAGGAAAATTCGAAATTAAGGTAGATGGTGATTTATTTATTGCCACAATTACCTATAATATTATATAATAGTAAATAAAAGAATTTTGAAATACACATACGGAGGTAGAATAAGTGAAATTATATGAAAACGGTGCTTACCTTTTAAACGGTAAGGAAGTAATAATTGATGGACCGGAAGCTCAGGCAGCTGTAAAAAGCAAGACCGGCATGGACATCGACAAACAGACAGCTAAGCAGGCGACAATTGCTTATGGTATTTTAAAGGAGCACAATACATCCGGCAATATGGACAAGCTTCAGATTAAGTTTGATAAGCTTACATCGCATGATATCACATTTGTAGGTATCATTCAGACAGCAAGAGCTTCAGGACTTGAGAAATTCCCTATCCCGTATGTACTTACAAACTGTCACAACAGCCTTTGTGCAGTTGGTGGAACAATCAATGAGGATGACCACATGTTTGGTCTCACATGTGCAAAGAAGTACGGCGGAATCTATGTACCACCTCATCAGGCAGTTATCCATCAGTTTGCACGAGAGATGCTTGCCGGCGGCGGAAAGATGATACTTGGTTCTGATTCACATACACGCTATGGTGCACTTGGTACTATGGCAGTCGGCGAGGGTGGACCTGAGCTTGTTAAGCAGCTTCTCGAACAGACATATGATATTGATATGCCTGAGGTAGTAGGTATTTACCTGACAGGAGAGCCAATCAAGGGCGTTGGACCACAGGATGTCGCACTTGCAATTATCGGAGAGGTATTCGGAAACGGCTTCGTAAAGAACAAAGTTATGGAGTTTGTAGGACCGGGTGTGTCTAATCTGAGCGTTGACTTCCGTATAGGTGTCGATGTTATGACAACAGAGACTACATGTCTTTCTTCTATCTGGAGAACAGATGACCAGGTTAAGGAATTCTTTGAGATTCACGGTAGGGCTGAGGACCACAAGGAGCTTAATCCGGGTGAGGTGGCTTACTACGACAGATTCATTGAGATTGATTTAAGCCAGATCCGCCCAATGATAGCTATGCCATTCCACCCAAGCAATACCTATACTATCGATGAGCTCAATGCAAACCTCATGGATATTCTCGATGACTGTGAGAAGAGAGCTGAGGTAAGCTTTGACGGCAAGGTGAAGCTTGATTTAAAGAGTAAGGTAAGAGACGGAAAACTGTATGTAGACCAGGGAATCATCGCAGGCTGTGCAGGCGGTGGATTTGAGAATATCTGCGATGCGGCTGACATATTAAACGGACATTCAATCGGAGCAGACGAGTTTACACTGAGTGTTTACCCGGCATCTACTCCAATATACATGGAGCTTGTGAAAAACGGAGCTGTAGCAAAGCTTCTTGAGACAGGTGCAATCGTAAAGACTGCTTTCTGCGGACCTTGCTTTGGTGCAGGAGATACACCTGCCAACAACGCATTCTCTATCCGTCATTCAACAAGAAATTTCCCTAACAGAGAGGGTTCTAAGGTACAGAACGGACAGATCAGCTCAGTGGCACTCATGGATGCACGTTCAATCGCTGCAACAGCAGCAAACAAGGGCTTCCTTACATCAGCAGCGGATATTGATGTCAACTTTACAAAGCCTAAATATTTCTTTGACAAGACTATATATGAGAACCGTGTATTTGACAGCCATGGAGTGGCAGATCCTTCAGTTGAAATCCAGTTCGGACCAAACATCAAGGACTGGCCGGCAATGAGTGCACTTCCTGAGAATATGCTCCTTAAGGTGGTTTCAGAAATTCATGATCCTGTTACTACAACAGATGAGCTCATTCCTTCAGGAGAGACATCATCATATCGTTCAAACCCTCTTGGCCTTGCAGAGTTCGCACTTTCAAGAAAGGATCCTGAGTATGTAGGCAGAGCAAAGGAAATCCAGAAGGCCCAGAAGGCTATAGAGAATGGTGAGTGCGCAGGAAAGGCTGTTCCTGAGGTGGCTGAAATCATGGGAGTAGTAAAGAAAAAATTCCCTGAGGCAAGCCATGAGAATATGGGCTTCGGAAGCACAATTTTTGCTGTTAAGCCGGGTGACGGCTCAGCAAGAGAGCAGGCTGCAAGCTGCCAGAAGGTACTCGGAGGCTGGGCAAATATCGCAAACGAGTATGCCACAAAGAGATATCGTTCAAACCTTATCAACTGGGGAATGCTTCCATTCATCATCGATGAGGGAGAGCTTCCGTTCCACAATCTCGACTATATCTTCCTTCCGGGAATCAAGAAGGAAATAGAGGATGCAAAGACGGAGTTTGAGGCATATGTTGTCAAGGATGGTGAATTAAAGCCATTTACACTGAAGATGGGTGAGCTCACAGATGATGAAAGAGAGATAATATTAAAGGGATGTCTCATCAACTATAACCGTAAATAAGGAGATTTTAATCCGATGGAAGAAACCGGAAAAGCTGGTAAAAAATCAAACATTGAGATAAATGAAGATAAGGGTGCGAAGCAGAATTCGCACCCGGGGCGTGAGGAATGGCCACATCTGATCAGAATAGGTGTCATGGTATTTGTCACGTTTGCAGTCAGTATACTGTTTTTCTTTGCACTGTACAGATTTGAGGGCTTTGCAGGCATATGGAGCAAGCTGCTTGCGGCAGCAATGCCCATTATAATGGGACTTGTGCTTGCATACCTGATGAATCCTGTCATGCTGTGGCTGGAAAGATGCTTTAAAAAGCTTCTTTCCAAAAAGATGAAAAGCGAAAGCAAGCTGCGAAAGATTTCAAGAGCTCTTGCAATCACAGGCTCGGTTATTATTCTTGTAGCGATTATTTCGCTCCTCATTGCGGCTATTGTGCCTTCTGTCATAGCAAGTATATCAGGACTTATGAAGACACTGCCAAATAACGTTGCGGCATTCATCAACATGATAAAGAACGGCAATTTCGGGGACAGCAAAATAGCTGAGCTCGCGAGCACATGTTTACAGAATACAACCGACTACATTGAGAATTATGCCACAGAAAAGATAATTCCTGAGGCACAGAAGTATGTTGCACAGATTACAACCGGTGTGATTTCGGTAGTCAGAGGTTTATTCAATTTCATTATCGGAATAATCGTGATGGTCTATGTGATGAGTATTCAGGAGACTCTCGCAGGACAGAGTAAAAAGATAATATATGCTGTCTGCAAGCCAAAGACAGGCAATATCATCATTGAGACGATCAGAAAGACAAATGAGATTTTTGGAGGCTTCATAAGCGGTAAGATTATAGATTCACTGATTATAGGTGTGATTGCATATTTCGGATGTCTGATTTTAAGGATTCCATCATCGGTGCTCGTTGCAGTGATTATCGGCGTCACAAATGTGATTCCAGTATTCGGACCGTTTATCGGTGCAATTCCATCGTTACTCATAGTAGTAATTCAGAGTCCGTGGCATGCGCTTTATCTTCTGATATTTATTGTCGTGCTGCAGCAGGTGGATGGTAATATAATAGGGCCTAAGATACTTGGCTCATCTACCGGTCTTTCGACCTTCTGGGTTATGTTTGCCATACTAATCGGCGGAGGAATGTTTGGTTTTCTTGGAATGTTACTTGGTGTTCCGACCTTTGCTGTGATATACTATATTGTGAAAAGAGTTGTTAATTATGCTCTCAGGAAAAAGAAGCTTCCTGAGGACACAAGGGATTATACAAAGACAACAGGTGTAGATACAAAAAATAATAAGCTTAAATACGAGTAGGTGAAATAAGTGGATAAATACGAATACAATCTCAAGCTGGATCAGATAAAAGCCCTAAGCGCCGAGGAGGGCTATATGAGCGCAGCAGAGATTGCAGATAGCATAAATTGGAACAAAATTAAAAATGTAAATACACTCGTTAAAATCGGCGAAATCTACGAGAAGGCCGAAAGATACCAGGATGCAAGGGACATACTTTTAATGGCCTATGACCGTTCACCAATCGGCAGGATGATTATATACAGACTGGCTGAGGTTGCCATCAAGATGGGTGATTATGATGCTGCTACAGAGTATTATGATGAGTTTGTTGAGATAGCGCCTCATGATGATATGAAGTATGTATTAAGATATGCCATCAAAAAAGGGCAGGGGGCTTCATTTGATGAGCTTATCACTATTCTTGAAGAGTACAAGGATGAAGAATACACTGAGGAGTGGGCATACGAGCTTGCATATCTATACCACAAGGCCGGAAAAGCCGATAAGTGTATAGATGCCTGCGATGAGCTCATTCTGTGGTTCGGAGACGGACCATATGTGGAGCGTGCGCTGGAGCTTAAGATGCTTTATCAGCCACTTACCAAGGCTCAGGAGGAAAAGTACAGACGATTCAAGGCAGAGAAGGAAAAGCCGGCTAAGATAAAGGATGAGGCTGAGGTCACTGAGATAGGTGCCATGGAGATGGTAAAGGGCGGAGAGATAGTGCATGATGACGTAACTATTCCGAAGATTACTGTAAATCAGGAGAAGTTCAATACTGTAAATTTACAGCAGGAGATTGCCAAGGGTATGCAGCAGATTATGGAGGCCAAGGGCAAGAATGAAGTTGCTGATACGATGGATACCATCAAAAAAATAGTTGAGGATATTCCTTATCTCAAGCTCGAAAAGGAGCAGGAAGAGTATGTACAGCAGCCGGAAGAGACAGAGCATATCGCTACAGATGAAGAGATAGATGGTTCACTTAAGTTGAATTTCAAAGAGCTTTTGGGTGAAGACGCTGACGGACAGATGTCTATTGTCATGAGTGAAAAGACTCAGCTTGAGCATCAGATTACAGGACAGATGTCTATACAGGATGTGCTTGAAGAATGGGAAAAGACCAGACATGCGGCTGAAATTGCACTTAAAGAGGCTGAGCAGCAGAAACTTGAGTCAGCTAAGGCAAGAGCACTTCAGGAGGCAGGAGACATCATGGAGAGACTAAATGATGTCATTCCAAAGCTGGATGCAGGTGTCACTCCGAAGGAACTTCTTGAGGAGGAGTATTTGAAGGTCCCGGTTGATATTATAGAGCAGAAAGCTGCCGTGAAGGAGCCTGAAGAAGAGCAGAAACCGGATATGCAGGAGCTTTATGCAGAGGAGATTGTGGATGAAGCACAGGAGCCGCAGGAAACACCGGAAGAGGCTGCAGATGAAGTCAAGGAAACGGTTGGAGAGCCGGAGGATATAATTATGGCAGAGGAGTCTGAGAAAGACGAGATACTCACGCAGCCGACTACCATGATGCCTGAAATAACAGATGATATGTTAAATGTCGATGATGATACATCAGATGATGAGACTTCACAGGAGAAAGAAAACGTTTCTGAGAAAAGAGATTTTGATCATGTGACATCATTTATCGAGCAAGAAATAGCCAAGATGACAGCAAAGAATCCGGGACTGGAGAAGAAGCTGGATATGGCTAAGACAAGAAAAATGCCGGATATTTCATTGCCGGAGGATTTAGACAGCGAAGAAGATGACTCGAAATTGAAAGAAACAAAACATATAAAAGAGCTTACAAGCGAACAGAAAGCTATATTTTCATATTTCATACCGGTAAAGGGTATGGAGGATCAGATCTGCAAGGCATATAATGCAGTGCTTGATCATTTCAACAGGAAAGAAAACGCATCCACAGGCAACCTCATTATACAGGGAGAGCAGGGTTGCGGAAAGACAATGCTTGCTACAAGCTTTATAAAGGTATTACAAAAAGATGGTGAACAGCTCACAGGAAAGATGGGAAAGATTGATGCTGCTGCACTCAATAAAAAGGATGTGCAGCAGGTAGTCAGAAAGATAACAGGAGGCTGTCTCATCATAGAAAGAGCCGGTGATATCGACCGCAGCATAGCTGCCCAGCTATCATTTTTGATGGAGCATGATATTACAGGAACACTCTATATACTTGAGGATACATCAAAGGGTATAAAGAAGGCTCTCTCAATGGATGAGGGCTTTGCATCCAAGTTCACGGAAAAGATATCGGTTCCTATTTTTACAAATGATGAACTCGTATTGTTTGCCAAATCGTACTCTGCAGAGCTTGGGTACAAGATAGATGAGATGGCTATTCTGGCATTGCATAACAGAATCAGCAATATTGAGAGGATAGACCAGGCTACCACTCTGACAGAGGTCAAGGATATAATTGACGAGGCCATAGACAGGGAGGCTCACAGCGGACTTAAGAAGGCTATAAGTATTCTGACAGCCAGGCGATATACAGATGATGACCGAATTGTACTCAAAGAGGATCATTTCAGGGAAAAATAAATACTTATGGGGGTATATATATGTGTAATTTTACAGCAATGGATTGTTACCTGTTTGGTCAGGCAACACACTATGATATCTACAAGAAGATGGGTGCTCACTTAGCTGAGCGTAAAGGAAAAAAAGGAGTGTGCTTTGACGTCTGGGCGCCACATGCGAGGGAAGTATACGTGTTTGGTGAGTTTAACGACTGGAATGAGACCAGTCATGAGATGAAGCGTGTAGAGCCGGAAACCATGGGAGTGTATGAGCTTTTTGTACCGGGAGCGCAAAAGGGTCAGATGTATAAGTTTATTATAGTCACTGAACAGGGTGATAAGCTGTACAAGGCGGATCCATACGCAAACTACGCAGAGCTTCGTCCGGGAACAGCGTCAATCATCACAGATATCGAGCACTTCACATGGACTGACAAAGAGTGGATGGATAAGAGAGCAGCAAAGTCAGATGCTGATGTATATTCTTCACCTATGGCTATATATGAATGTCATCCGGGCTCATGGATGAGACATCCGGGCAGGGATGATGAGGGCTTTTATACATACAGGGAGCTTGCAAAATCACTCATATCCTATGTGAAAACTATGGGATATACACATATTGAGCTTATGGGTATTTCAGAGTATCCGTTTGATGGCTCATGGGGATATCAGGTGACAGGCTACTATGCACCTACATCGAGGTATGGAGAGCCTGAGGATTTTGCATACTTTGTTGATCAGTGCCATAAAAATAATATCGGAGTAATCCTCGACTGGGTACCTGCACATTTCCCAAAGGATGCGCATGGACTTGCCAATTTCGATGGAACAGCCACATATGAGTATGCAGACCCAAGAAAGGGAGAGCATCCCGACTGGGGCACAAAGATATTTGACTACGGTAAGAATGAAGTAAAGAACTTCCTTATCGGAAGTGCACTTATGTGGATAGAAAATTACCACGTAGACGGACTCCGTGTGGATGCAGTTGCGTCAATGCTTTATCTTGACTATGGAAAGAACGACGGACAGTGGGTGCCAAACAAGTTTGGAGGAAATAAGAACCTCGAGGCAGTAGAGTTTTTCAAGCATATCAATACACTCATACTTGGAAGAAATCACGGAACTGTAATGATAGCCGAAGAGTCTACCGCATGGCCAAAGGTAACAGGCAAGGTAGAGGAAGACGGACTGAACTTCAGCTACAAATGGAACATGGGATGGATGCATGACTTCCTTGATTATATGAAGCTGGATCCATATTTCCGTAAAAATAACCACAACAAGATGACATTTGCGATGAGCTATAATGAGAGTGAGAAATATATTCTGGTACTGTCACATGATGAGGTGGTACATCTGAAGTGTTCTATGCTCAACAAAATGCCGGGCTTAGAAGGGGATAAATTCAAGAACCTCATGGCAGGATATGCATTTATGATGGGACACTGTGGAAAGAAGCTTCTTTTCATGGGACAGGAGTTTGCACAGAAGCAGGAGTGGAGTGAGGAAAGAGAACTCGACTGGTATCTGCTTGAGAATCCGGAGCATAAAAAGATCCAGAACTGGGTAAAGGAGCTGCTTCACCTCTATAGGAGAAACCGCTGTCTGTATGAGCTGGATTCAAGCTGGGAAGGCTTTGAATGGATAAATGCAAACGATGCAGACAGAAGCATCTTCAGCTTTATCAGAAAGAGTAAGGATGGCAAGAATAATATGCTCTTTGTCATCAATTTCACACCGGTAGAGAGACCTGATTACAGAGTCGGAGTGCCAAAGCACAAGACATATCAGCTCGTTTTAGATAGTGAGGATCCTAAGTTTACCGGCAAAACGGTACAAGCGCCTGTAAAGAAGGCTGCAAAGGGCAGAGGCAAGGCAGCAAAACAGTCATATAAGAAGCTGGACTATAAGGCAGTCAAATCAGAGTGTGACGGCAGACCATTTTCATTTGCTTATCCACTTGCGCCTTACGGAGTTGCTGTATTTAAATACTAATATACCGGTAAACAGCAGATCGGAAGAGCGTCGTGTAGGGAAAGAGTGTAGATCTCGGTGGTCG
>OCQM01000177.1_pt1 | contig 12818 bp, 5 predicted proteins | sample 1538431 | NCBI WGS metagenome assembly OCQM01 (sample SAMN04571691, study PRJEB22368) | human gut metagenome | biome: human gut; material: stool | host: Homo sapiens | place: Luxembourg | collected 2012-06-29
CTACACTCTTTCCCTACACGACGCTCTTCCGATCTCCTATTTACAAGTTTATCGAATAAAAAATTCTACTATCGACCGAGAAATCGGCTCTTACTTCCGAATCAGTTTATGGCAAGAGCTGTCGCCGTCTTTCTCCAACTTCAAGATATAGACACCCGAAGCAAGTCCCGACAAACGAATTTCGGTCCCACCCGTTCCGGCGACTTTCGAGAACACACAAGCTCCCGTCATGTTGAACACGCGAACCGATGTACCTGCGGCAACACCGCTCACCACGCAACTTTCTGCAAACGGGTTAGGATAAATTCTCACCCGGTCGGCCTGTTCTTCTTCCACGCCCGAAACATAATTGGTCTTTACGGAGATCGTCACATCTTGACGCATGGTATGGAAATACACGCCTTCCTCGAACAAAGCGGTTATATACTCTTCGTTCAACATGACGGAAACCAATTCGTAGCCGTCTTCGAGTACCGGTTCGGAAATCATCAGCATAGTTCCGTTCTTGATGTTCCCATCGGCCGGGACATCGGCCAAATCTCCACCGACATACACTTGTACATCTATGCTGCCACCCTCGATTTCATCGATAGTCAGTTTGAACATTTTATCGATTTCTTTGGCTTTTACAACAAGCATCACATCTTCTTTCATCGTCAGCGAATAGATACCATCTTTAAACTGATCCTTAATATCCGATCCGTTCAGCGACACATAAACCAATTCGTATCCTTCATCAAGTACCGGTTCATAAATTTTCAAGGTCGCATTTTCCGGTACTCTGCCACCGGCCGACACATCGGTCACTACCCCCTCATCTTCGAATTCCGCTTTTATCGTACCTCCCACGAAATCCTTAACCGTCAATCCATACGTTTTTTTTCGGATCGTCACGGTAACGTTCACATCGCCTTTCACCACATGGTTATACGTTCCTGAGAAAAACTGCTCCGTTATATCTGTCCCGTTCATCAATACGGAACCTACTTCATACCCTTCTTCGACTGTCGGCCACCACAAGATAAGCGTTTGCCCATCCAAAATCTTACCGTCCGACGGTACATCGCTCAAATCTCCTTTATCAGAAATAGCCACCCGCATACTACCATGCTCGAACGGTTCCACCGTCAGACGATAGGCTTTCTGGAAGGCCGCCGTAATTGAAGTGTTTTTCTTCAATACGAACTTATACTCATTGTTCGCAAGTTGGTCGGTTACATTTTCATCGTTCACGACGAGAGAAAGCAAATCGCATCCGCTGTCCGGAATAACTTTCACCGTTATCTCCACATTCCCGTTCACACGAGTTCCCGTCGTCAACGGTTCTTCCGAACCCGCCGCATAAAGTTCTATGCGCCCGTTCAAGGAATAAGAGAAATCTACTTGGTAAAGAAGACCGAATTCCGCAGAAATCACAATATCCCCTTCGCCTTCGGGTATAACATACGTATATCCCGATCCCGATTTTTCGATCTCTTCCCCGTTCACCCGTACGGCAACCAACGGCAATTTGGTCGGATTATCAGAATAAGCATCGATGATAAGCGTAGTACCCACGTCTACTTGCTGCCCCGACTGCACATAACTCGGGAAAAAAAGAACCCGCAGGCCTATAAGCCACCTCCAAATGAGTACCGGGCTCTGCCGGAGCCTCGATAATCACTTTACGACTCGCCGCATTCAACTGCGCATCCTGTGCGCTCAAACTACAAAACAAAAAACAAAACAGTGTAGATAAAAAAATCGAATAACTCTTTTTCATGATATATTAATATTAAAAATAATCGCAAAAAAATAAATTTTCTACCGATTAAAAATTTGTTAAAAGGACCGAACCCTAAATGATAGGGCTCGGTCCGCTATTGAGATCACCCTCTTAAAAAGAAAGTGAGAGATTACATCAACGATTCAACACTTTGACCGTACGAACCACCTTGCCCTCTTTCATCACCTTCACCACATAAACGCCTTTGGCTCCGAGAGAGATGCTCATGTTTTGACCGGCTACGACAGCGGCATCTTTCTGTGCGACAAGCATTCCCGAGGCATTGTACACGCCCACTTGGTAGTCTCCGTCCTCGGCAAATTCTACAAAGAGAATACCCTCTACGGTATACGTGCGCAACTCACCGGCCATGCTCTCTTCTACACCGTCTACATCGCCTACTTTGAATACAGGATAGCTCTTGGTATCGGCCCCGAGCGTATTTTCAAGAGTCAAAGTAACCGTATAATCGCCCGGTTTGCTATAAGTCAGTTTCGTGGAACCTTCGAGGTCGGTACCGGTCGATTCGCTGAGGACACCGCGTTTGGCTGTCCAAGTCGGACGAGTCTCTACCTTGAAAGTGGATCCCGGCACAAACGGACAACCTGAGATATACAGAGGATTCTGAGCGACTTGACGACCGGCGCCTTCACTACCAAGAGCTTCCGTCTTGAACGAACAGGCTTTAGCCCCTGCAACCGAACCTTTGGCTGCAAAGTAGTGGTCTTCATCGGCATCGGTTTCGAAATCCCAGTAAGCCATCACTTCTTGGGGAAGGCTGTTGGCATCCAGACCGTTCTTCACGTTTTGCACTTGCTCGGGAGTCATGGCTCCGTTCCAAACCAACAGATCGTCGATAATACCATTATTGAAAACAGGTTCCGATCCACGGCCTCCGGCAAAACAGAACCAATCTGAAGTCGTGATAGAATAATTCACATTAGCCCATGTTTCGGTCGTACCCGAAGCTCCATCTAAAACCCACGTTGACTCTTGGAGCACACCGTTCAGATAAAATTTGGAGCGGAATTGCGACTGGTCGTTATACTCGAATGTCAATACCACGTGATTCCATGCATTGGGTGTTACGACTGCGTTGGGGAACGTATATTTCAACTCGGGAGCGCCATTGTACGTAGCGGTCCGGAAGGTATAACTGTTAAGTTTACCCGTAGATGACAAGTCAGACCACATCCAGCCCCAGTTATTCACCGGCCATGCACTCGATGCGCGATTTTCCACACTGAAGAAACAAGACCCTTCGGGTATCGAAGTGAAACGAACCCAAGCCGACACGGAGAACGTTTGACCGTCACCGATAGACAAATCGGACATTCTTCCGCCTACCCAGCCTTCATTGATCTCGATACCGCGCGAAGAAGCTCCATTGGCTTTCCTTCCGGTATAGCCCAACGTCAGCGCCTCGTCCACGTCGATCTTCACTTCATCTTCTGCCACAGCTTCCCCGCCGATAGTCAGCGATTGAATCTCGGGCAACGCACCCACGGCTTCGCTGGTAATCTGCACATAGTAACCATAAGTGGTCGTTTCGCCATCGCAAATGACTTGCAGATCATAACCGCCTATTTCTTCAATACCTTCCGATACGGTAAATACAGTCGTATTGCTTGCTTCTTTTACGACCTCACCGGTGCTGTTGAGCAATTTCCAGTCGGCGGCGGCGTGACGGGGATCGACATACGAAATTTCAAAGCTCTCGCCCGGCTTGATGGTAGTTTTATTTATCTGTATATCGTCGGTAACCGTATATTCGCCCATACTCATATAATCGCTCCATGCGATCTCGGAATCGGACTTCATATCGACCGAAACGGCTGCGACACCGAAACGAATCTCCTGTTCGCCCTGCAAATCGGTAGGAACAGAGAAATACATACCGGCCCAAGAAGTAGTGATACCCATGAATTGAGGCTCACCACCTTTTTGTTGAGCATACAGTTTGAACATCGAAGCATTCACGTCGAGGTTATAAACCGGCTCACCCGGCAATTTGTCGTTATCCATGTTAAAGATCACCTTACCATCTACACCTTTGTAGTGAGATGCAAGAACTTTGGCGATCTTAATCTCGGGAGCCGCCGGTGTAGGCATAGCACCGCGGGTGATAGAAAATTCACCGAGGTATAAGTCGAGGTTCTTGGCATTTTCGAAATGGAGGGCAATCATAGCGATTTCCTTACCGGCCAACATAGCCAAAGCACCACTCACTTTAAACGTCTTTTCCACCCACACTTCATCGTCGGCCTCATCGGCGACAGTCAATACCTTGAAACCGCTCTCGCGCAAAATCGTTTGCTCGTCGCCTTTGGCAGAAAGTGCCAAATTAACATCGGCCTGACCGCCTACCAATTTGTAACGAACCGTAATCACATCGGCTGCGGACAAAGCGAACTCGGTCTTGAACAAATGCAAATACTCATTGTCCACAGAACCGAAGAGGCGCAGACACGAACCGCCTACATAGGCATCGTCGTAAGTAAACTTGGCCTCCAAGCCATTTTCCACTACCTTGTCGGCCGTTTTACCCATGAAATCGGATGCAAACCACCAACGCCAAGTAGGCAAATAGTCCTGTACACCGATATTGTACCATTCGTTATCGTTCTGACGTTCGCCCATCCAGTTCAAGAAACGACCGTTACCCAAATTGAAATAAGAAATAAACGGTTCCTCGGAAAGATCCCATTTGAGCGAACTGCGTGCCGTCATGAAAGCCGACATACCGAACCACTTGTCATCGGGGTGATGGTTACCGCGATTGTAAACCTCGATTTTATCGATGGGATTGCGGTTACCGTTGGTAAAGAACTGCTCGATCAGATGTTGATAATATGTTTGCTTGGCTACATCTGTACTACCGTTATTAGCACGGTCGGCCCACAACATATTATAATCGTGAGCGCCCCACAGACCGATAGAGAGATTATAGTCTTTGAGAGTTCTCCACGTAGAAGGATCACCGCCCTGCATGTTGAAGCCGGCATAAAGATCGAGCGAACTGCGACCGGGGGCATAGGTATCTACAGTAGACTGGGTCAACCCTCCCAATACTCCATGCCAATTGTAATTGAGAAAAAGCGAGGTGCGGATATGCTCGCCATCGCCGAAGGTATCGTTGTTATGATCACCGAGACCACTATCGAAAGTAATCTGCCCATTATCGTTGGTTCCATCGTACCAGAAGTTCTCGACCACCGGGTTACCTTTTTCCGTAAGGTATTTGTGAACTGTCTCGTGCAATGCACGCAATCCCAACAAAATAAAAGAAGAACCTGTACTGAACTCCGAGTTATAGCCTAATCCGTCCACACCATGATAATGGAGGAATTTAGCCACTTTCTCTGCCTCTATGCCCACCAACGTGGAAAAACCAGAGGACCACTCTGAACTTATACCTCCCCAAGGAACGGAAGCCACACCCGAAACACCTACACCATTTTTATGGGCGACATCGGCGAATCCACCGGGGACCCACCCGTGTGGAGCCGTCCAGTCTCCGTAATGAGTAACGTATGACCAAGTACTGAAAGCCTCGGAATCGAACTTACCGTTAGGACGCGCATTGGTGTTACCATTGCTGGCATTTCCTACCGGAACCCAGAAAACGAGTTTTCTGTCGTTGGCCTCGGTGAGCGTCTCGTCGATCTGCGTGGCCGCATTGCGAAAACGTTCTTTGGGTTTCACACGGGAAACATAAAAATTCTCGTCCTCGAACAAATCTTCGCCGGGAACCCAACTACTAACATACTGACCGAGTTTCGGACTCTCCGGCCACGTCATGTAATCTTCTTTCAATTCTTGTGCTTGCGAAGAAAATGAAAGAACTAAAATTCCAGATAATAAAAATAGATTTTTTTTCATGGAAAATTTTTTTTGGTTAATAAAAATTTGAATTATTCTCAAAAAGTTTTTTCTATCTTCAAGTTCCGCGGACAGGAGGCGTTTTAGCGGCCTCCTATCCCGAAACGACTCTTTTTTTACAACACCACGGGAACACTATCGGCTTCGATAGAGAGAGTGCGACTTCCCACATTACCCGTAATCGAGAACGAAACGGTTGTCTCGTCGCCGCTGCCCGAGATATCCATGCTGCCCGTCACCTCGGCCCGAGCTCCGTCTATATCGACTACCGTACCGACAGGAATATCGTAATGTCCTGCATAACCGCCACCCTTATAGGCATCGGTCAACGTAAGCATGATTTGCCCATAACCCGATGTGGGCGAAATGAACACTACCAAATCGCCGCCCTCGTCATAAACCACCGAGTTTTCTTTCACGGTGTTGGAGGCGTTCAATTCCAAATCGACAGGTAGAGCGATCACTTTCACCTCGGCCTTCTCGGACGATACGCCAGCCACCTCGGCAGTAACGTCTGCCTTACCGGCCTTAATACCCGTAATCGTCCCTTGTGTGTTATCGTCGCCGGTTTGCTCGGCAGTGAGCACATCGGTAGCAGATGAAGTCCAAGTCACGTCATAAGGATTCTCTCCTCCCGACAAAGTTTTGGCATCGATACCCCATTGCACAGTCTGTCCCTCGAAAAGAGTACGCGCATTACCCGATTTCCACAAAACAGACAAGATACCCTCGGTGACACTCACCGGAACCCTTTTTTCCTTGCCGTTGGCCGTAAGAACCAGCTCGGTCTCGCCCAATGCGAGTCCCCTCAGCTCTATGACATTACCGTTATATTCACCCACTTGAACTTTGGAAGGATCGACTGCCTTGACTACCGGCTTGTGATAAGCATAAGACGAAGCGGGAATCACTCCCGTCGTAAGTCTCAACACACTTCCCACAGGCATGGAAATCGGATCGTGGTCGACCGTAATTTCCTCCACCGGATAACGAGTCTTAAAGTCCTGCACACGGAACGTCGCTACGAACACCGTGTCGGGAGTAATACAATGGAATTCGGCTTCGCCTTCCTCCGAACCCGAGCGCAACGCAAGCACGGCATCGAATCCCTCTCCTTTCACATATTCCTCGGTCTTGCCCGTAATCAATACCCCATTACTCGAAACGACTTCCCAACGATAGGCATCGTAGCCCGCCTCGATATCCTCTTTGGCGCCCGACTGCACGTTCATGGCGATACGCACGGTATCTTCCGAATTGATGTCCATTTCGGCCTCGTACGTATAGGCAAAGTACATCGACAATACCTCCTTACTGGGACGGGTATTTATATAGGGCATATTTTCGAAACCTTTGCCATAGAAAGTAGCCAACAACTGGGGAGCCAACATGATATCGCAAGATGCCGACTTGACCGTGGAAGCATCACCGATGGAAAGGGTGACTTTTCCCTTCCCCGAGGCACGGGGAGCTGCATAGTGCACGGCTACGAGACCTCTCACGGTGTCGATCGTCATCACCGAATCGAAAGCGGTTAGCCCTTCGAGAGTAGGAACCGGATCATAATCATAAAGAAGTTCTTTGGGAGAAACAGAGAACAGCACCGAATCGTGGGCCGTATTGTAACTACGTTTCGAAGTCATTTCGGTGAAAGTGCTGTCGTTGGGAATACACATCACACCGTCGGGCAAATTGCGCGACACGGTAACGGTAGTAAGGGCATATTTGCCGTTCTCCAACATGGCTTTGAGCCGGGTCTCTTTTTCCTGACCGCCATCCAAAGCCACCACAGCGGTATCACCCAGCAAGGCAGCAACCGTCTGGTCTTCTATCGACCAAGAGACAGGAGTCTCGATCACTTTCCCACTCACATTGGTAACCGTCGCCGAAATCCTCACCGTATCGCCCAATTTCAAATTAATGTCCATGGGATCGATGGTAATATACACCTCGGTCGCACCGTCGAGCGTAGCTTCCTCCTCACATGCGGTGAACGAAGTCACACCGAGGAAGCTCGCCAAAAAGAATATAAAGCTATATCGTTTCATGTTTCAAATGTTTTATAGATTAAAAGTTTACCGGAATTACCAATGTAAATTCGTTATCGGGGCTTTGCTCGCCTCGGGTTTCGGTCTGTTTATCCCAGAAAACACGCGAAGCGCCGGTGTTGGGTTGCCCGAGAGCCTGTACGAGCGAAGCGATCTCCAACGTATTGTTGGCTGTCTCCTCGATGGGAATACGACGTAATTGCAACTCGGTGTCGACGCCTTGGTCTTTCATGTTGTTCACATCGACCGGGAAGATACGGGGATATCCCGTGCGGCGGAACGTCGTCCATGCCTCGGCGCTCATGGGGAAGTTGGCGATATATTTCTGAGTGATGATTTTTTCCAGCATCACCTCCTTCGAGTCGCTCGCATCCCATTTCACACCCACTTTCACACGACCGGCTATGTTGTTCTCGTTGTTATACGGATCGACATAATCGATATCCTTCGCCGCAGTCTGGGCAAGATATTCGTCGATGACGGTTCCGTCGGTGATCCCATTCTCTTGGAAACAAAGACGGATACCGGCCTCATACCAACTCTGAGCGTCACGGCCAAGCGCATTCCAGCCTCTCAAAGCAGCCTCGGCCAACAAGAAGATACTCTCGGTGCGTTTGAAGAAAGATTGATGCATATATTTGAATTCGCCCGACAAAGTCGAGAATGGGCCATAACCGCCTTTGTCCTTGCCGGTCGTATTGCTGTTACGCATGCTGATACCCGTACGCACTCCGTAAACATCGATGGGAGCCTGTATACCCGTAGACTTCTCTTTAATAGGATATGCATTGGTATCGAACCAGCGGGTAAGCAGCGGGTGATTGTAACGTTTGAGAATATTTTCAAACGAAGCGCCCAAACGAATATCGTGCCACTCGTTACCGATACGCCACAAAGCACAAGCGTTTTGCTCCTGATAATAGGCTATATCCTTCGCATCGGTGTCGGTGAGGACACCGATTTCGTCGGTGACAGCTTGTTCAAATTTGGACTGAGCCGTACCCGGATTGATTTTCACCATGTTCATGGCCATACGCATTTTAATACAGTTGGCAAACTTCACCCACATGCGCCAATCTCCATTAGAGAGCGTCTTGATAGTCAAATCCTCGATCTTGGCGAACTCCTCGCGGGACGGCTGACGCTCTTTCAATATGCGTATAGCCTCGTCGAGATCGTCGAAAATCAAATTGTAAATATCCTCGCCCTTTTCATAGGTCAACGGCGGAGTACGTTTCAAATTACGCCAGTCGCTAAAAGGAGCCGCGCCATAGAAGTCGACGATTTCGTGGCCTTGATAGGCTTGGATAATCAACGCCACAGCACGCCATTCGGGTTTACCCAATTCGGTAGCGTGGTGAATGGCATTGTAAGACTGTGTGAAAATCTGGTTATCCATAGGGCCCCCCAAATAATCGTTGGGGAAAGTATAAAGCGTAGGCAACGGACCACCGAAAGCAAAAGTACTCTTGGTAGTCGTCCAGTATCCTGCATAGTTGTCAATACTGTTCGCCCTGTAATATTGATATTTGTGAGGCGCCCACGATCCGTTAGGTTCGTGCGAATAGTTGATCATGAACGGAATAGCTCCTTTCAGCTCCTTCTCGAGAACAGTAATATCGGTAGCTCCCGCCCCCTCTTCGTTATTGTTGTCCATCTCCTCCTGCTTACCGATCAACCACGGATACTCCTCCTGAAACTGGTCGCCGCAAGAAGTGAACAAACCTACTGAAAACACGGATTCGATAACGAGGAATCCGATCGAATATATTGTTTTTCTCATATTGATGACTATTTATATTAAATCGTTCTTCATTAGAAATTGAATTTCAATGTTAACGCAAAACTACGCGTCGTAGGCAAAGAATAACAGTCGATACCGGAGTAACCGTTGGCGGCCGATACCGAGATGTCGGGATCCACGGGAGAATCTTTATAGATAAAGAACGCATTCTTCACCGAGAACTGAGCGGTCATACCTTGATTCTTACCGAACAAATTGGGCATGTCGTAGCTCAACGAGATGTCACGCATGCGCAAGCTGGTGGCATTATATACATGGTCTTCCATGGGAAGAGCACCGATGGTCGTATAGTAGTTCTCGACCGAAACTTTGTTCCCCGATCCGTCAGGTAGAGGTTTGAGAATATATTCCTTTCCGTTTTGCATAACCCGTTCTCCGTTCAAGCGGTCTTGTGCAGAACGTTCGGAAAGGCCGTACAGGTCGAGATCAGCCTCGGTCAATGACATCACCTTACCGCCGATACGGCCGTCTATCAAGAAATAGAGCGTGAAGTTTTTCCAAGTAAATGTATTGTTCCAACCGAGAGTGACAGGCGAAGTCATATTGCCCACTTTGGTCTCGTATTTACCGGAAGCCATCACGGGAACGGCATTCTCGTAATTACCGGCATCATTGATTTTGATATGGCCGTTTTCATCGCGGGCGAAAGAGTTGACATAAATATCGCCATAGCGTCCGCCTTCTACGTATTTAATCTTGAAAGCGTTGGGACCCATTTGCACTTCGTAGGGAGCGCCGCTCTCGGTTTTGTAAGTTTCGAGGATACGGTTGTCATTCCATGCGATATTGAATCCAGTCTGCCATCTCCAATCCTTATTGATGTTCCAGCGATAAGATGCTTGGAATTCCAAACCATAGTTGCGTATCTTACCTGTGTTGACCGGCTTCGATTCGCCATTGGCAGTGGTGACATACAAGAACTGGTTACGTAACGTCGAATTGTAATAAGTAAGGTCGAAGTTGAATTTGTTTTCGAACATCCAAACGTCCAAACCGGTCTCGAACGAAGTGGTCGTCTCCGGTTGAGGATCGTCGAACAAAGGAGGACGAGTACTGATCGTACCGTTGGAGAAATCGTAGCTCTGACGGGCGAACAAGGTGTTGGGAATGGGGTTACCTACCACCGACCAACTACCGCGCCATTTCAACTGATTGAGCCAATCCCGGCGAGGCAAAAACTTGTCGATGAGCACATTCACACCGGCCGAATAGTAATCGAACGATTTATATCCGCTCCCTTGCGTGAACTGTTGGAACGACTGTGCCCACTCCAAACGATAACTACCGTCGAGGTAAACTTTATCGAATAATCCGACTGAAGCCGTAGCGAAGAGTGCCGTGCTCCAATCCTTGTTATTCCAACTGTCCGAAGCCGATGTAGCACTTCCGTTAGGGTTGTTGGGACGGCTGTGTTTATTATTCTGAGGAACGAAAGCATTGGGCACACCGCAAGTATCTATCGCCGTAGTGATGCTCGTGTTACGATCGTAATGACGTGAAAAGCTGGTTCCCACAGCCACATTCACATCGATTTTATCATTGAAACGGTCGTTCCAAGTGAGCATGTGGTCATTATAAATGTCGCTCGAGCGAGAATCTCCATTGTAATATTTACCACCTACATAATCGAAGCCTACCCGGTTCATACCGGCATACTCCTCGTTCAGATTATTCTGAGTCACATAATCGACATTGAAACGCGTCTGATATTTAATATTTTGCCAAATCTTGGCATCCAAAGTAATATTTGCCAACAAACGGTCGCGCTTCAAATAATCGTTATACATGTTGGCCACCCAGTAGGGGTTGTTTAGATATTGGTCGTACCAGTACCAAGTTTGAACCGGTTGTCCAATCAATTTGGGATTACCTTTCTCCGGATCGCTCACGATATTGTCGGCCACCGTACCGAGGTGTTTATAGTTATGCTTGAAATAACGCATATCGATATCGGCCGGAGTACGGTACAAAGCATAGAGAGCGCTCAATGCCTTACCCACAACAGGAGCGTTATCGGTCTTCTGATGTATCCAGTTAAGGCTCGTGTTGATATTGATACGCTTGTCGAACAACGAGAAAGATTCCTTGAACATCACGTTATTACGGGTAAACTTATTGTTCGGTATCAATCCCGTTTGATAGGTATTATTATAAGAAAAATAAGTTCGGAAGTTTTCCGTACCGCCACTCAACGTAACGCCGTTGGTCGTAGTCACGCCTTTGTTGAAAAAGTCTTTTACGGCATTGCGTGCAGAATTCATCAGATACGGGGCAGAAGCCACCTCGTCGGCCGAACGTGTACCGATCTTAGGACCCCACGCCGACCATTGGTCTCCGCCACTGATACCATAAATCTGTTGGGTACGAGGATACATGGCTATCGTCTCGATTGACGTGGTGCTCGACACATTCACCTTGACAGAACCCGAAGCACCCGATTTGGTCGTGATAACGATCACACCGTTATTGGCTGCGCTACCGTAAAGAGCTGCGGCATTCGGGCCTTTCAAAATCGTCATGTTATCGATATCTTCGGGGTTGATCGTCGACAAGAGGTCATCGCCGCTACGTCCGCCGCCGAGTATCATATTATCGGTCGCCTGCGTACCCATACCGTCTTGCATAGGTACACCGTCGACAACGATCAACGGCTGATTGGTTCCGAGAATAGAAGTGGAACCGCGAAGCACAATTTTAGAAGCTCCACCGCCCGCTCCCGAATTATTGGGAACGATAGTAAGACCAGCACTCTTTCCTTGCAGCGAGTTAATGAAGTTATTATCCTTGATACGGGTCACTTCCTCGTTCTTAATAGTCTGAGTAGCATAGGTAAGCGTTTTGGATTCCCGCGATATACCCATCGCCGTTACTACGACTTCTTGTAAAACCCGTGTCTCCTCATGCATAACGACATCGTATGAGGAAGCATTCGCCAACGACAAAGTCGCCTTTTGATACCCGACATAACTGAATTCGAGCACGGCATTATTATTCGGGACCTCTACCGAGTAAACACCGTCTATATTAGTAGAAGCTCCTATCGAAGTTCCCTTCACTAATACACTCACACCGATTAGTGGTTCTCCCGAAACATCGGAAACCACACCTTTGATAGTACGCTTGCTTGGCTGGGTTACATTTGCAGTAACCTTTCCTGCCCCTTGATCTATTGCATTAGCAAAAAACGGAACAAAAAAAGACAAAGAAAACGCCAAAAGCCCAATTTTACACTTCTGATTTTTTTTCATGCTTTTAGATTTAACCATTTAATATTTAACATAAATAATACTATTTAAACATTCCTCTCTCGTATACCTTG
>OCQM01000206.1_pt1 | contig 12251 bp, 10 predicted proteins | sample 1538431 | NCBI WGS metagenome assembly OCQM01 (sample SAMN04571691, study PRJEB22368) | human gut metagenome | biome: human gut; material: stool | host: Homo sapiens | place: Luxembourg | collected 2012-06-29
TCAATAATACCGGATCCACAGATACCTACCGGCTTTGTACCAGGATCCCCTACTACAGAATAGGTTGGTTCCATGGTTTCTTCATCAATAGAACATGCTTCAATGGCTCCATCTGTTGCACGCATACCGCAGCTGATATCACCACCTTCAAAGGCCGGTCCTGCAGAACATGCACAGCTCATCATAAAATCAGAGTTGCCAAATACGATCTCACCGTTGGTTCCAAGGTCAATAAACAGGTTGAATTCCGGTTTATTCCAAATCATGCTGACCAATGTACCAGCCGTAATATCTCCTCCTACATAGCTTCCAATATTCGGAGCAATGATGACCTTTGCATTGGGATGTACATCCAGTCTCAGGTCATAGGCACTGACATCTTCTGTCTCAAAGAAATCCGGAATGTACGGTTCCATACGAAGCGGATCTGCATTCACGCCAAGGAGCAGATGGTTCATGGTCGTATTGGAAGCAACACACAGATGATATATCTGACTTCCCTGAATGCCTGCAGCGCGGCACATATTATGAAGCATTGGATTCAGAGTCTCATCAATGATGGCTTTCTGAAGTTTTGCTTCTCCACCGGTTTTTCTGGATTCAATAATGCGGTTGATTACATCAGCTCCGAAACGGATCTGTCCGTTTCCTGCAGATGCCTTCGCCAGAATCTTCCCGTCTCTCAGGTCAAGAATCACAGCTGATACGGTAGTCGTACCAATATCGATGGCGGCTCCGCAGATTCTCTCCTCCGTAACAGGCACTACGTCATAAACGAGAACACTGTGATGAAGTTTCTTCAGTACTACATTCACATGGAACTCATTGTCCCGAAGCGCATCCGGCAGTTTCTTCAATACATGATAAGTTAATTTTACACTCTCTATTCCCGTGGCTGCCTCTATGGCCCAGGACAGCCGTTCATTATCCGGCATGGTATCCTCCAGTGACGGTGCCGTCATCTGAAGTTCCACAACCGAGAAATCATTTTCAAAAGTAATTCCTGCATCTGCAACATCCTGTTTTGCCCGGTCAAAGATGGCAACTTCCTCCGGTGAACTTAAATCAGCCACTTTCATGCGGCTCTTATAGGCAGATGCAATGTCCGGTACCAGCACCTCCACGTCGCCGGTCACCTTGCTGCAGCAGGAAAGTCTCCATCCTTCTGCATAGTCTTCGTCCGTAATATGTCTTGTCTGGACACTGTCCAGTTCTCCACTGATGAATTTTACCCGGCATTTACCGCAGGAACCGTTGCCTGAACAAGGTGCATCAATGGCCACATTCGCTTTCCGAGCCACCTCCAACAGGTTCTCTCCGGCTGTCACTGCTACTTTTGTGGCAGTTCCATCTTCATATCGAAATATAACATTCGGCATAATCTTTTTCTCCATAAACTGGGTTTTCAGGTTTTGTATTTTCCCATATAGCACAATACTGCCAGTGAAAACACTGACAGTATTGCAAAATCGCTCTGATTATTAGATCTCCAGATAGGAATCTGCGTACAGAGTGTTGTTCTTAATAATATCACAGGATTTGATGGTCTCCATAAGACGAAGATCATTCGGGTTAACGATTGCGGAAGTCAGACCACACATCATAGCCATAGCTACCATAGTGGAGTCCATAATCGGACGGATGTGTTTCGGCATACCGTTGGAGTTGTTGGACAGACCACCGGTAGTGTTCAGACCCATATCGCTGAACATCTTGATTGCCTCAAGAACCTGCATCTGTTTGTCCTGCATTCCTTTGATAACCAGGAATAACGGGTCAAACCACATGTCCTCTGCTTCCATACCATGCTCCATACCTCTTTCAAGAAGCATCTGGCAATATCCCATACGCTCGTCGTTGTCTTTTGCGATTCCTTCGCCGTTGCAGAGAGCGATAACGATTGCATCGTTTGCTGCAGCCAGATCGATGTTCTCAATTCTTCCTGCTGCGTCTGCAGAGTTTACGATCGGTTTTCCTTTGGAACGATTGTAAACAGAGATACCAGCCTCGATAGCTGCTTTGTTGGAAGTATCCAGTGCCAGCGGAACGTTGTCGAACTCGCCCTGCAGTAACTGAACTGCCCATTTCATCAGATCCTCACCATAGGACTCAGCCGGTCCGATGTTTACGTCAAGATAGGTAGCACCTGCATCCAGCTGCTGTTTTGCTCTTTTCAGAATCGGCTCCGGATCTCTCTCAAGAAAAGCCTTGTTGACTGCCGGAGCAGTAGTGGAAAGTCTTTCACCAATCGTAATGAATTTTGCCATGGTAGTAATCTCCTTTGATTATATTATTTGCGGCTGCCGGTTAAAACCGGCAGTCGTATCTATTCTAGATTTCGCCGTTTGCTTTCATATCCTTCAGGAATTTTACAAGCTGTACAGCTTCGTTCGGAGCTACGATAATCTCCCAACCCGGAAGTTTTGCTTCCAGATCACCCTTTAAGACTGCTACCTTACCCGGGATAACCAGTTTTCTGCATTTGATCTTCGGCTCTACGTTCTCAATGATGAATTTAGAGATAGAAGTAGAGGAGAATTTACCTGCAGCCCAGGAAGTCAGTACAGAAAGTCCGCCTGCATCGTTGATAACCAGGTTACACGGAACACCGGAACGCTCCAGCTCACCGGATACAACGAAGTATGTAAGTGCGAAGTCAACGGTAGTCAGAACTACGGAGTTCTCATCTCCGCCATTCAGCGGATAGATACCCGGCTCAACCTTCATCGGCTTCTGCGGATCGGTGTATACGTTCTGTCTTAAACCATACAGCGGAAGTGCCTCTGCGTAGTTCATGGTATCCATAACGATGATGGAACCATATTTCAGAACAAACAGGGAAGCCAGTGCAGTCTGCATAGCCTCATCTGCCGGAGCAAGCTTAGCCAGATTTACCAGGGACGGATATCCACAGGTTCTGTCCGGGTTCTTGTCCAGACATGCGCGTCTTACCTGAACGGTATTAGCGAAGGTTTCTTTGATCGTTGCACCGGTCGTATTCAGAACCAGCTCTTTATATCCAAGTTTCTCAATAGCTGCGGTAGTATCATACAGCTCGTCCAGAGATGCTCCGGATACACCCAGAACAGCACCTGCTGCTTTTGCTACTTCAACCATCTCAGCGTAGTTGGAAGCGTTTGCTCCATCAAGGATCGGTTTCTCAGCTTTGCATACTTCCAGAGCTGCTTTTGCTGCTTCTGCATCAGCGCACTCCAGAACGATGGTTTTGCCGATACCGGTCACATGTTTTACCGTCTCAGCGTAAGCGGCTGCATCTCCGGTATACTCAACGAATACCATCTCTGCATGCATTCTCTCACCGATACGGTCATAGTCAACTTTGTTAACTGCTGCAAGTACAGCATCTGCATCCATATCCGGAGTGATGCGTACAGCGAATCTAGGTTTGCTAACATAGGTTTTCTCATGTCTGAACAGTACAGTCTCACCACCAAGGGTGTACTCTGCGTCGCCGGTACCAACTTTGATGGATTTCATAGGCGGTGCAGTTGCCTCAGACAGAGTTGCAAGAGCTTCTGCGGACATATGCGGACATTTGGAAATGTCTACAGCACCCTGAGCAACCTTCATGGAAAATGCCATACAGGTCGGGCTTCCGCACTCTTTACAGTTTGTTTTTGGTGTCATTTTAAAGATATCTAAGCCTTTTAATGCCATTGTCTTATTTCCCTCCTTACCACAATTACATCAGTTCTTTGATCATTTTGGAGATGGTGGCAACGGTAACCGGATGTTTCACGATTACAGCATTGGAACCACAAGCCAGTACGGAAGCGGCTGTGGAAACTTCCATATCGATACCACGCTGCTCAACCGGACCCCACTCAGGCATATCTTCTTCAGAAGCCATAGCCTCTTTTACGTTCCATGCTTCCTCTGCTACCGGAGTAATGATCGGCATCTGTAACTGTGCGTCGTTCTGGGAAAGTGCTGCAGCTTTTACACGGTCCATAGTAGAAACTACGTACTCAAAACCGTATCCAACTGCTGCGGTACCTACGTTCATAACAATGTTTGCCGGCTGTACACCCAGCTGGGTAATCAGCACGTTCAGCTGTTTTGCAAGGTTGATATCTACTGCAGACTCAGCGCCGACTTTCTGATTGTAAGCCAGACCTGCTGCTGCACCGATACCTTTGTAATCTTCCTCTCTTGCGGACAGGATGATGACATTTTTGCCCTGAGCTACATCAGCAGCTTTGGACAGAAGCTCAGTATCTTTTGCTACATTCTTGCATCCCTCGATTACAAGCGGTACATCGATGGCGTCAATGACCTCTTTTACGATCTCCATGCATTCTTCTGTAGATTTGTTTGCTCCGTTCGGATCAGCTCCGATCAGTCTCAGACATACGAAATCTGCACCCGGCATCTCAGATGCTTTCTTAGCGATCTCGCCCATGGTGCTGCATCCAGCATAGTATGCTTTTACACCTTCCGGCTCGTTGTCCAGACCGAGGTCTGTGATCATAACACCAACTTTCGGTGCGTTCTCAATCGGTGCATCAAATGTATAGAAAGGTAATACATTCTCGCCGCCAATTTTGATTGCTTTCTCGCCGCAGCCTACTTCAACTGCATTGATGGAAGCGTTGAATTTTCCTGATTTTCCATTGAATGGCATTGGTAATTCTCCTCCTCAAAAAATATATCACACAAATACTATATTATACCATAAAACCCCTTTTCGTAAAGAGTTTTATGCATTCCAAAAGGGCAACCCTGCTATGCAGGGTGCCCGGGTATTTTTAAACTTAGGATCCAGAATCTACTATTGCACATCTGGTTCCTTAAGCTCCAGAATCACGTCTGTGCAAATGCACATCCGGTAAATCTGCATCTGCAGATTCGATCTCTTACATCATCGGGTCCATGCCGAGTGCCGGATGGCCTTTCTCGGTCAGGAACTCAAGCAGTGCTTCCGGATCAGTTGCGATGGTCTCATCACCGATCATATCGCAGAAGTTCTCAATTCCGTACAGTTCCTGTGCGGTCTTGTTTACTCTCTCAGCAACCTGCTCTTTCAGCTCTTTCGGCATCCATACGATACGCTCGATACCACCCTCAGCCTTCATGAACTTCTTGGAAGAAATGAAGTGTTTTCCATGTCCCATGAATCCAGGAGTCTGAACTCCACCACCGGTCATGGATGCCAGCTCACCGAAGGTCATTCCCAGAGGAGTCATTCCGGTGTACTCACGGTTGGTAATGATAACACCGTTGGAGAACGGCTCGATACCACAGATACACTCGAAGCATCCACAGGATGTCATCGGGTCTTCCATGATGGAGTACAAAGTAACGTGCTCCAGAGCACCCTGTGAGAATTTAGCAACTGCTTCATCAACATCCTCGTAACGTCCAAGGTTCTCATCGATAACTCTCTCTTTGGTGATTACCTGACACGGTCCCTGCGGATCCAGCTCGTTGGTTGCTTTTGCATCCAGCCATGAAACAGCACCGCAAAGTCCAAGTCTCTCCGGAGTTACTACACATACATGGCTCGGGGAGAATGCCTGACACATGATACAGCTGTAATATACCGGTACGGATTCGTCTGTCAGAGAAGTCAGACGCTCGTCACGACGGTCATATGCCGGGATAGCCAGCTCATGACGAAGTTTGGTACACTCTGCTTCATCAGTTACGATGGTAACTGCACATTTATCTACTACTGCGTCAAACTCGTTCTTAATGTTTGCATACAGAACTTCTGCAAGGTCTTTTGCACGGAAACCAGCCTCGAAGGTAGATTTGCTGACACGGATACGGATCATATCACGCTGTCCGGTATGCATAACACCCTCTACACAGTTTACATAGCTGTGGAATTTACGCTCAAATACCGGCTCGAAGTCGGACTGCATATTCTTTCCGGCTACGTCTACGATGTAAGCGATCTGCTGTTTGCTTCCTACTTCCATCTGATCGAAATCCGGTCCGATGAGAGTGAACTTGTGATCCTCAACCTCGCTTGCGTCTTTGGTGCAAACCAGCTCGAAGCAGTCTTTTCTGGAACCGTCGAACTCAACCTGCATATCACCTCTACGGATGATCTCGCCCTCGAATGCAGATGCGAAGGATACCGGGATATCAATCTTGGTAATCTTAATCTTAATGTCACGTGCCTCAAGAGAGGTAGCGTTGAATTTGGATACGTCTTCCTGAACGATCAGGCTCTTCGGCACACGGAAGATGTTCTCGGTCTCGTTGGTGACTACCGGGAAACCAAGTGCGATAGCGCCTGCACCGCAAGCTACTACTACGTCATCCAGCGGTTTGAATGCGTTTACGAATGCCGGTACACGATCCATGGTGTATTTCATCAGAGCGCCTGCATCACCCGGTGTTACGTTACCGAAGATCAGAGCTGCACGAAGTGCTACGGATACAACATGGATTACAGAAGTCACATCTTTGCCAAGCGGTACGATACGAAGTGCATATCCCATATTCAGTCCAGCTTCTACACACTGGTCGATCACATCACCAACCAGAGTTACCAGAATACCCTGTGCCTGATAGCTCTTAACAAGCTCTACTGCTTCTTCGTTGCTCGGAGCTTTTCCAAGAATAACTGCTACACCCGGGATATCTCCGGTTACCAGCGGTACACCAAGCTCACGGATAATGGCATCTGCCAGATGTCCGTAATACGGCTCTGCATACGGTTCTGCACCATTGATGTATTTCAGAACCTCGATGAACTCTGCGCAAAGTGCAGTAGCAACACCGCTCATGAACGCATCATTCAGTTTCTGCTCTCTGGTCATGAGAGTTTTTACAACGCCAAGAGCTTCTTTTAATTCTCCAAGATTAGCAACCTTGGTTCCGGTTACTGCATAGTAGCACGGAAGGCTGTATGCGGTATGCGGAAAAGATACCGCCTGATCTGCGCCGTACTGCGCAATTGCATTGTCGATGGCAGCTTCAGTTAAACCATAAACTGCATCATTTCCGCTGAATACTCTATCAAAAAGTGTCACGGTATTATACCTCCAAAATTTATTTTGACTCATCGAGAATCGCTTTGATTTTCCGAATCTCATCTGTCGCGGACTGACTTACATCATAGGGAGCTTTTCCCTGACGATCCGCGTCAATTACCTCTGTATTATAATGAATGAATCCCAGTAAATCCTCTGCCGGAATCTTGGAACGAACGAACTCCTCGTCCTCAGCGCTTCGGACTTTATTTGCGACTACGCGCACCTGACGGATTCCCAGATCTGCTGCCAGACGTTTTACATTCTTATAGGTCTGAACGCTTCTGGCTCCCGGCTCAATCACAACGATGAACTGCTCCATGGATTCACAGGTACCTCTGCCCAGATGCTCCAGACCGGCCTCCATATCCATGATTACTACATCTTTGCTTCTCAGCATCAGGTGGCTGATGATTCTTCTCAGCATCACATGCTCCGGGCAGACGCACCCGCCGCCGCCGGTTTCCACCGTGCCCAGCAGCAGGAGCTTCACGCCATTATAGGTTTTGCTGTATGTATCAGGAATATCATCCACCTTCGGGTTCAGTTTATACATCTGATTATCCGGTCCGGCTCCTGTACGCTCCTCCACCAGTTTTCTCATCTTACTGATGGGGATAATGGAGTCCAGCACCTCTTCCGGAAATCCAAGCGCCAGTCCCAGATTGGCATCCGGGTCTACGTCAGCTGCCAGAACGGTGCGTCCCTCTTCCGCATATAATCTCGCAAGTGTGGCCGCAAAGGTCGTCTTTCCAACGCCGCCTTTTCCGGTAATTGCTATCTTCAATGTCTTTCCCTCCGGTCTTATATCAATTTACTTTCTTATCCGGATTAGATTCCGATTGCGGTTCTCTTCTCTTCGATACGCTCGATCATCTTGTCACACAGCTTATCGATATCAGTTTCAACTGTGTAAGCAGCCTCTACCCAATCACGAACGCCATTGGTCAGCCACTCACCCATCTCGCTGGAACCGGATACATAAGGATCAACGCCAAGGAAGGTATCAATACCGGTTGCTACTACGTAGTTACCGATGGAAACTGCCTTCTCAGACATCCACTCCGGAGCACATCCAACTACCGGCAGCTGGGAAATCTTAAGACCGGAGTCTTTTGCCAGCTCAGCTACCAGAATCATCATACGGCTGATATCTACACAGGAGCCCATATGAAGTACAGGCGGGATATCTGCCAGCTCACATACACGTTTCAGGCCAGCGCCGCAGAGATCTTTTGCAGCTTTGTCCATCAGACCTGCTTTTGCAGCAGCCTGTGCGGAACATCCGGAAGCTACAACTACGATATCGTTAGCAATGAGTTTTTTCATCATTTCAATATGTGCGGTATCAGGACGAACCTTCGGGTTATTACATCCTACCATTGCAACTGCACCACGGATAACACCGGAAGTAACACACTCAAGAAGCGGTTTGGTGGTTCCGGTTACATCTACCTGGCTGTTAGTAACACCGTCAAGTACTTTTACAAGAGCTTCCAGAGAGTAACCAACGGTTGCTTTCTGTTTCATATCCGGAATGTATACCAGCTCCGGTTTACGGTTCTTGAAGTTCTCGCATGCAGTCTTAACGATCTGTTTTGCCTTCTCTGCTGCGGTTCCTACATCAAAACGGATGTAATCGGAATCCGGCATCTGAGCGATCGGAGAAGTGGTGATGAACTTGGTGTGGAAACATTTACTCAGAGGTCCAAGTGCCGGGAAAATACACTGAACGTCTACTACGATAGCCTCACATGCTCCTGTCAGGACTACGTTCTCCTGCTGCAGGAAGTTACCAGCCATCGGAATACCACGACGCATTGCTACCTCGTTGGAAGTACAGCAGACACCAGATACGGTGATGCCCTTAGCGCCCATGCTCTTTGCATAAGCGATCATCTCCGGATCGTCTGCATATTCACAGACCATCTCAGACAGTGACGGATCATGTCCGTGTACTACGATGTTTACGTTCTCAGCGTTCATAACGCCAAGGTTTGCCTCAGTATCAATCGGCTTCGGAGTTCCGAACAGTACGTCAGAGAACTCGGTACCACACATGGAACCGCCCCATCCATCAGCAAGACCTGCTCTTAAGGACTGACGAACCAGTGCTTCCGGTTTGGATGAACATCCCATATGGGTCATATGTAAGGAAGTAGCAACCTCACGGTCAATTGCCCGCGGCTCGATTTCAGCATCATGCCACAGCTTCTGGGTATGCTCCGGTGCTCTCTTCAGCCATCTCTGAACGCCGAACGGTTTACCATACTCCATCAGAGCCAGTTCTGCCATCTCATGTGCCAGATCGTAGATATCTTTTCCTTCGGTCTCTACGCCCCACTCTTTTGCGATACGGATCAGTTTATCAGGATCTTTTACTTTGTAAGCGCCGTTCGGATCAGCTGCGTAGAGAGTATGACAGATCTCACGTCCGTGATCAGAGTGAGTAGCTGCACCACCTGCAGTGAATTTCAGGTAGTTACGTCCTACGATACCATGAGCATCGCATCCGCAGATTCCTCTCGGAGCCTTCGGAGTAATACGGCACGGTCCCATTGCACAGATACGGCAGCAAATACCCTGCTCACCGAATTTACAATGCGGAGTCTGATTCTTTACACGAATCTGCCATGCATCAGCACCGACTTTCGCGCCGGTCTCAAGCAGCCGGTTGGTAGCTGCTTCCATTTCTTCGACTGTGGTTAATTTAAAGTCTCCCATATAAATCTCCTTTATAGTCAGGCTTTTAAAGCCCAAGACCTTCTAAAATATGATACAATTCCTGTCTGACAGGATTATCTGCCGGAAGTTGCGTTGTAGGAGTTCCGGCACTGTCATAGTCAAATACACCTTCATCCTGGGGAACCACTCCCAGAAGTTCGAGATTCTGTTTCTCGATTTCCTCGCGGACACCGTCATTGATAACTCCGCCCGGAGCGCGGTTTACGATCAGACCGACTTTCTTCGGCTTCAGTCCGCACTCAGGAATCAGACGTGCAATGCGTCCTACTGCCTGAATTCCTCTGCGTGAACAGTCGCTGACCAGAATTACAGCATCTACACCCGGAAGAATTCCTCTGCTGATATGTTCCATACCAGCCTCATTGTCTACCACGATGTACTTGTAATTCTGGGCACGCTTTCCGACCTGAGCCGACAGCAGACCATTTACAAAGCAATAGCATCCTTTTCCCTGTGTATGACCCATGACCAGCAGATCGTAGTCATCTTCTTCTACCAATGCGGAATCAAACTTGAACTCGGTATAATCCTGCTTGGACATTCCTTTCGGAATCGGGCTGTCATCAGAAACTTCCGCTTTTGAGAGTTCGTCTCGGATATCTCCCAGCGTCATTTCCACATCCACACCCAGAACTTCATTCAGATTGGAATTTGCGTCGGCATCAACTGCCAGAATCGGGCCTTCCTTCTTATCAGCCAAATATTGAATCATCATACCGGTCAGTGTGGTTTTGCCCACACCACCTTTTCCTGCCACTGCAATTGTATATGGCATATTGTCATCTCCTAAATCTGTCTATTGTCTTTTTCTTAAACGAGAGTGCAAAGTCCGGACTCGTCGATGATGCGGGATACATCTTTCCACTTGTTCAGAGCATACAGATGGATTCCGTTTACGCCCATTGCACGATACTCATCAATCTGTCTGATGGTATACTGGATACCTTCCTCTTTGAACTCTTCGACTTTCTTATCATAGAACATGTCGAACGGTTTTCCGTCTGCATCTTTTGCTGCGAACGGATTTGGGAACAGCCAGTGTCTGGAAATCATTCTGCAAAGCTCGCTGTCCATCACACAGCCATTACGGGAAAGCGCCATGTTGATGGTGGCTCCCATATCAAGGATCGGCATAACCCCCACGTCTACCGGCATGGTAATACCTGCCTCGCGGATTGCATCCAGCCAGTATCTGAACTGCTCCATATCCCAGCAAAGCTGAGTCATGATGTAGTCAGCACCATTGTCCTGCTTCTGTTTCAGAACTGCAATGTCTGCATCCAGGCTGCGGCATGCAATGTGTCCCTCCGGAGATCCTGCTACTGCGATCTCAAATTTGTCGCCGTAAGTATCGCGAACAAATTTTACAAGGTCCGTTGCATAATTAAAGTCACCACAAGTCGTGGTCTCACCCAGCGGAATATCTCCACGGAGTGCCAGCATGTGATCAACACCTTCTGCAAGATACTGATCCAGCTGCTCTTTGATACCCTCTTTGGTATTTTTGATAACCGTAAAGTGGGTAACCGGTGTGGTACCTGCTTTTTTGATCATCTGGCATACTTCTCTGTTGGCGCCGACGTTTCCTCCGCCTGCACCGTAAGTACAGGAGATGTATGCCGGTTTGTACTTCATCAGATGATCGATGGTACCAGGCAGATTCTCCATTCCTTTCTCTGTCTTCGGCGGGAAGAGTTCGAAAGAAAGAAGAGTCTTCTCTCTCAGTGCCTGTGAGATTTTCATAGTTACATACCTCCACATCTTATCTAAATTGTAACCTACAAAAAAACTACCAAACTGAATTAATCTTCGATGCAGTTAATCTTTACTGTAGAGTTCGCCAGATCCACCATGACGATGGTTCCCTCTACTTCGATCTCTGCACCCATAATGTCTCTGATGCGGATCGTTGTTCCATCCACATCCATCCGGCTGGCATTCTTGATCAGAATGCTTTCACCTTCTTTTTTCTTTCCATATACAGTTGCAAGACACATCTTAAAGTCAACCTCCTTACTGTACCAGGGAAAGAGCGATGGAAAGTCTCATATTTCCTTTTTCGAAATCTTCAACGCCCTTCTCAATCTGAAGCGCTGCATCATCCTTGCCCTGCTCTCTTAAATGCTTTGCAATGGCTGCAAGCTCCTGAGCATGATGGCGGTTATGGTCAAGCATGTATGCAAGTACTGCTGTATCCTCATCTTTCGGCTGTTCACCGTGATGATGGCCACATCCGCATTCTCCGTGTGTATGGTCATGCTGATGCTCTCCCTCATGTGCATGTGCATGAGTGTGCGTTACTCCATCATGAGTATGCTCATGGCTGTGCTCGTGCTCATGATCATGTCCGCCGCATCCACATCCGCAATGGCTGTGTTCTTCGTTTGTCATATGCATTGTCTATCTATCCTCCTTTTAACTTCCAGCTTCTGAATCGTTATTTTTTTAACATTTCAAAGTACAAAGATCGGAAGAGCACACGTCTGAACTCCAGTCACG
>OCQM01000211.1_pt1 | contig 12116 bp, 9 predicted proteins | sample 1538431 | NCBI WGS metagenome assembly OCQM01 (sample SAMN04571691, study PRJEB22368) | human gut metagenome | biome: human gut; material: stool | host: Homo sapiens | place: Luxembourg | collected 2012-06-29
AAATGAAAAAAAAAGTTAGTTTATTTTTAACCGCTCTTTGCTGTGCCGTAGGCGCTTATTCAGCCAGTGAAACAGATTCGGCGCAGGTTACCGGAGCATGCGGAAGTACGGCTGTACACCGGCAGCGTACGGATAATGACGGATATACCCGTTTTCGTGTGGGAGGCTATGGAGAAGCTGTGGCCAGTTTTAAGGATTATGGCATCAATCGTTATTACGGTAATCCCAATGGAAACACCCGTGACCATCGGAACACGATTTCTATTCCGCGCTTTGTGCTGGCAATGGATTATAAGTTTACTCCGAAATGGATTCTGAGCGCAGAAATCGAATTTGAAGCCGGAGGAACCGGGTCTGCCATGGAGTTGGAGAACTCGGAAAACGGCGAATATGAAACGGAAATGGAAAAAGGGGGAGAAGTGGCCTTGGAGCAGTTTCATATCACCCGGCTCATTCACCCGGCCTTCAATGTACGGGCGGGACACATGATTGTGCCGGTGGGACTGACCAATGCACATCACGAACCGATTAATTTCTTCGGTACAGTGCGACCGGAGGGTGAAACCACCATCCTGCCCTCTACCTGGCATGAAACGGGTATTGAGTTTTTCGGTACGTTGGGAAAAGGATATGCCACTTTCGACTATCAGGTGCTGGTGGTAGCCGGACTGAATGCCAACGGGTTCGACCGCAATACGTGGATAGCCGGCGGCAAGCAGGGTTTGTTTGAGGAAGATAATTTCAATTCTCCGGGGTATGTGGTCCGTCTGGATTACCGTGGAGTGCCGGGGCTGCGTGTGGGAGGTTCTTTTTATTATTGTGCCAATACGGCAGGTAATTCCGACAAGCCCAATTTCTACGAGGGACAGAAAGCACCGTTACGAATTTATTCAGGTGACTTGCAGTACAAGAATGACTATGTGACCGCACGGGCCAATGTGGTCTATGGTAACCTGAGCAACTCTAAGTTTATCAGCAGCAAGAATGTACGTTTGTCGAACAATTCTTCTTACAGCCGCGTGGTTCCGGTAGCTAAAAATGCGGTCAGCTATGCCGGAGAGGTGGGGGTGAACCTGCGTTCCATTTTCAATCACAATCCCAAAGTTCCTGTGATTTATCCGTTTGTTCGCTATGAATACTATAATCCGCAAGAAAAAGGAGAAGCCGGGCAGACCATGGACTTGCGTAACAAGGTCAGTATGTGGGTGGCCGGATTGAATTGGTTTGCTTTGCCTAATCTGGTAGTGAAGGCAGACTATACTACCCGTCAGATTGGTACGGGAAAGATGTTCGGTACCGGACCGTATACCAGTGAAAATGAGTTTTCCATTGGCTTGGCCTATATCGGCTGGTTTTTCAAGAAATGATATATTAACTCCTAAAAAACTATTATGTATATGAAAAAGAATTTCTTTTATGCGGCAGCCTTGGCAATGGGGCTGACCTTTTCGATGACAGCGTGCAGTAACGAAGACACACCGACAGAACCGATTGATGCGGCCAATATTGATTATACGTCGGAAAACGCGACGAGCTGGAACAACTACATGAAGGCAGTGGTTACTTTGCTTCGTAAAGATGCTTCCGACTTGTACGGGTACTGGGCTAAAAGTTACGAGGGAGGTGTAAGTTATGCCGAGACCTTTAAAAAACATGGGGCACCGTTTAACAGTGCAGGTACTTGCGTGCAGCAAGTGATAGATGGTTGTGTGGATATTGCCATTGAGGTGGGAGAAACAAAAATCGGTGACCCGTATTCCAAATACCAGGCAGGGAAGGTGACAGAAGCTCTCTATGCGGTAGAATCCTGGTATAGCTGGCATTCGCGCGAAGACTATTCCAATAACATCGTATCTATCTGTAATGCTTTCTGTGGCGTGCGCAGTGAGGCTTTGATTAGCGGAGCCGCTATTGATAAAAATCAGGTGGATGAGCAATCCTTGTACGCGGTATTGGTGAGCAACGGGCAGCAGGAACTGGCAGATAATACTTTGTCGGCTATCAAGAATGCTTACGATAAGATTTTAGCCATCCCGCAACCGTTCCGTAACCATATCAACAGCGTACAGAGTCTGGCGGCTCAGGAAGCTTGCAGTGAGCTGAGTGTCTTGTTGAAAGATAAGGTAAAACCGGCTTGTGATAAATTGTCGGAAGAAGTGCTGGGTCCGGTGGTAGAGAATTACGTGGATGAAGTGGTATTACCCACTTATTTAGACCTGAAAGACAAAGTGGAAACTTTGTATGGTAAAGTGAATGCGCTGGCAGAAAACCCAACCAATCAGGCTTTCAAGGATGCTTGTGATGCGTGGATTAGTGCCCGTGAACCGTGGGAGAAGAGTGAGGCTTTCTTGTTTGGTCCGGTAGCCGATAAGGGACTTGACCCGAACATGGACAGCTGGCCGCTTGACCAGGCTGCCATCGTGAACATCCTGAATTCAGGAGATTACAGCCAGATGGAATGGAGTGGCGACTACATTGAAGACAGTGATGCCATTTCTGCCGCACAGAATGTACGTGGTTTCCATACCCTGGAATTTCTGTTGTTCAAAGACGGACAAGCACGTACGGTAGATTAAGCATGAAGATAAATTTTTGATGAATGACAGGCAGGGGAGTAAAGAAGGGGAAGCCCTCCTTTACTTCCTCTGTATGTTTCTGAAAAAGAGAAGAATAAATGAGAATAGTAAAACTTTTGTTATACGGAGTTTTTCCCTGTTTTCTATGGAGCTGCGAGAAAGAAGGAACCGACCAGCAGTACGTCGAGGTGCCGGAAGGCTTTGCACTGTCAGCCGGTACGGCCACTAACTTTCTGACCTCTTCGAAAGCATACGACTTTGAAGCGTCGTGGCTGTCGGGTATTTACAGCAGCCGTTTCAACGACGGAGATGGATTGTATGACGATGTGCGTACCAGTAGTAACCAGGACGGCGGCTTGGGTCCGGTGTATGCCGGTTATTCCTGCGGAAGTTGTCACCGCAATGCCGGACGTACCAAGCCTACCTTGTGGAGTGAAGGCGGTTCGGGAAATTACGGTTTTTCTTCCATGTTGGTATATATCACCCGAAAGAATGGAGCCTTTTTCCAGAACTATGGGCGTGTGCTTCATGACCAGGCCATTTATGGGGTGAAGCCGGAGGGAAAATTGTCTGTGAAGTATGATTACCAGACGTTCGAATTTCCTGATGGGGAAACTTATGAGCTTTGCAAGCCGACCTATACCATTACGGAGTGGTATGCCGACAGTATCCGTCCGGAAGATTTGTTCTGTTCTGTCCGTATACCGTTACGTCATGTGGGGATGGGGCAGATGATGGCACTCGACCAGAAAGAAATCGAAGCATTGGCTGCCAAAAGTAATTACCCCGAATACGGCATTAGCGGACGGTGCAATTATATCAGTGAGCGTGGAGTAACTCGTCTGGGGCTTTCGGGCAATAAGGCACAGCATGCCGATTTGACAGTGGAATTAGGATTCTCCAGTGACATGGGAGTGACCAACAGCCGTTATCCCGAGGAGATATGTGAGGGACAGATGCAGATGGACCAGGGCAGTATGATGGGACTTTCGTACGACCAGTTGGACGTGTCGACCGAGGACATGGAGGATGTGGATTTGTATATGCACTGTCTGGGTGTGCCGGCCCGCCGGAATGTGAATGATCCGCAGGTACAGAAAGGAGAACAGAAATTCTATGAGGCGAAATGCCATCTTTGCCATGTGACTACGCTGCACACAAAAGTAAGAGGAGCTACACTGCTGAATGGTACGGAACTGCCGTGGTTGGGCAATCAGACCATCCATCCGTATTCTGATTTTCTGCTGCATGATATGGGGTCGGAAATTATGGGTGTGGGTTTGAACGACAATTACGTAAGTGGTCTGGCCCGGGGTAATGAATGGCGTACCACTCCATTATGGGGCATCGGCTTGCAGGAAGTGGTGAACGGACATACCTATTTTCTGCACGACGGACGTGCACGTAACCTCGTAGAGGCTATCATGTGGCACGGAGGAGAGGCGGAAGCTTCGAAAAACTTATTTAAGCGCATGAGTAAGGAAGATCGTGATGCCTTGATTGCGTTTTTAAATTCACTTTAATCGTTAAGTATAGAAACTGATAACTTATGAAAAAAATACTGACTGCTTTGTGTCTGTCTGCGCTAATGCCATTGACAGCACTGGCACAACATGAAGAAGAGACGGAAAATGGTATCGTGTCGCTGGCTGGAAGAGAGGGATTTACCATCGCTTCCAAGAAAGGAGATTTTGTGTTCAAGCCTTATCTGTTAGTGCAGACAAGTGCCAACTTCAATTGGTATGACGATGAAGGACTGGACAAGGCCTATAATCAGGACAATGTGGCTAATTCCGGTTTTGCTATTCCTTATGCCGTGTTGGGGTTTACAGGGAAAGCCTTTGGCAAAGTGTCGTTCAATTTGTCACTGAATGCGGCGGCTACGGGAGCTGCTTTGTTGCAGCAGGCTTGGTTTGATGTGGAACTGAAAAAACAGTTTTCTATCCGCGTGGGTAAGTTTAAGACTCCTTTTTCGCATGCTTACCTGACTACGTTGGGAGAAACCTTGATGCCCTCCTTGCCGCTGTCGCTGACCGCTCCGGTGATTCTGCCTTATTCGTTGAATGCCGTGACTCCCAATATCGGAACGGGATTCGACTTGGGAGTGGAAGTACACGGTCTGCTGGCGGATAAGTTTGGTTATGAAGTGGGACTTTTTAACGGTACGGGTATTTCGGTGAATACGGCAGGAAAGACCTTCAGTGATGACTGGCACATTCCTTCCTTGCTTTATGCCGGACGCTTTACCTACATGCCCAAAGGAGTGATGCCCTCTACACAGGGAAATCCTAACCGGCTGAATGAAGACAAGCTGATGCTGGGAGTATCCACTTCATTGAATGTGGAGAGTGAGAACGAAAGTACGAACGATTACCGTGCCGGACTGGAGTTTGCCATGTTGAAAAGAAAACTCTATCTGGGAGCGGAAATGTATTACATGCACGTGGGCTTTACCAAACGGCAGAAGATTGACCAGGGGTATCACTATCTGGGAGGATACGTACAGGGAGGCTATTTCGTGACTTCCCGTCTGCAAGCTACGGCACGTTATGATTTCTTCAACCGCAACGGAATGGATACAAACGGGTTCATGAATATGCCGGCCGTGGGAGTAAACTATTTCTTTAAAGGCTGCAACCTGAAACTACAGGCTATGTATCAGTTTGTAGGGCGTTGGGGGCACGATACACAACTTGACCGCGACAATGACGACTTGGGTATAGCGACCCATAATGCCACGGTGATGCTTCAGTACACGTTCTAAAAGGAAGGAGGGTGTGATGAAAAGAAAGGTGTATGGATGGATACTCTTGGGGCTGGGAATCCTATGGCTGGTTTCCTGCGACGAAGGACGTATCTATGAAGCGGTGCCTGCTACGGCAGAAGGCGGACGTACGGTGAAGTTCACCGGAAAGGTAACGGGTATGGATACCTGGCCTTCCGGATATACGGTAGCCGTGGCCGGTTTTGATGCGAAGAGTGAATATGCACTGACTTCTGCCAATGTGATGCCTTCGCAGGCAGGAGAAGATGGTACGGTGCAGGTGGTGATGTCGGGAGTGACCGATGAAGTCACTCAAATCGAATTGTGCGTGATTAACCGCATTCGGGAGCGGGTAGTGACCTTTGCCAGGGTCGATTGCTCGGAAACGGCAGAAGACACGATTCGTATGGACGTGGGTGAACAGCAAGTCGGCATGTTCCAGGCAGTGCAGCAGCAAGTGTTTGATTCCCGCTGTGCCAGTTGCCATGGAGGAAGCACTTCAGCGGCAGGACATTTATTCCTGACTGCAGGAAAAAGCTATGAACAGCTGGTAAATGTCCCGTCTGTAGTGAATCCGGAAGTCATGAGGGTGAAACCGGCAGATGCGGAAAACAGTTTTTTGTATCAGGTACTGCATGAAAACGGTCATGTGCACCATGACCATCAGGACATTCTTTCGGCTGAGCCGGTATTATTGAACTTGATAGATGATTGGATAAATGGAGGTGCCAAACCTTGAATATTAAAATAGTATGAATATGAGCCACAAACAACTACGAAACCACAAGTCACAAGAAAATACATTAGTAGAAATTTCACGTTTTGAACCGGCTGAAGGAGTCGCTGAATACCATGTGATGATTCATGTTACTCGGCCTTCTTTGACGTATCAGGAGCAATTGGATACCTTGCTCGATACCTATTATCAACTGTTGGAGAATGAGTTGAAGGGAGCTGTTGCCGTGTTCAAGCGTTATTTTTTAAGCGATGCCGCCAATCAGGCCGACTGGCTGGCGGTACAGGTACCGGAAAGCTCGGTCTGTGCCTGTTCGATTGTGGAACAGCCCCCGCTGAACGGAACAAAAATAGCTTTATGGGTATACCTGCAATCCGGTGTGCAATGTCGTGCGCTGGAAAGCGGATTGTTCGAAGTGTCACACGGGGCTTACCGCCATCTGTGGGGCGGTTCGGCTTGTAACCGGGCGGCCAACTCGGAATACCAGACCCGCTTGCTGCTGAATGATTATATCCTGCAACTGATTGCACAGGGTGGGCATCTGGCCGAGAACTGCATTCGTACCTGGTTTTTTGTACAGAATGTAGATGTGAATTATGCCGGAGTGGTAAAAGCCCGTAACGAAGTGTTTGTGACGCAGGGGTTGACACCACAAACACATTATATAGCCAGTACCGGTATCGGCGGGCGTCATGCCGATAAGCAGGTGCTGGTACAGATGGATACGTATGCTGTGTTGGGTATCCGCCAGGAACAGATTCATTATTTATATGCACCGACTCATCTGAATCCTACGTATGAGTATGGAGTAAGTTTTGAACGTGGTACGTATGTGGACTATGGTGACCGACGTCAGGTTTTCATATCCGGTACGGCCAGTATCAATCACAGGGGGGAAGTGGTGTATCCGGGTGATATCCGGAAACAGACCGAACGCATGTGGGAAAACGTGGAGACCTTGTTGAAGGAAGCAGAAATGTCGTTCGATGACATCGGACAGATGTTGGTTTACCTGCGCGATGCGGCAGATTATGCCGTGGTGCGGGAGATGTTCGACCAGCGTTTCCCGGAAATGCCAAAAGTGATTCTATTGGCTCCTGTCTGCCGTCCGGGTTGGCTGATAGAGATGGAGTGCATGGGTACAAAAATGATGAAGCATACACAGTATCCTGATTTTTAGTTTGTATGAAAGAACGTCTGTGGAAAAACGTCTGGGTAGTTCTTTATGTGGTGCTGATGGGAGTATTGGCCATAGCTACTTTTTTAGAGCATGCATACGGAACAACTTTTGTCCAGACACATATATATCATGCTTGTTGGTTTTGTGGCTTGTGGGGTGCGCTGGCTTTCGGGCTTGTGCGGGCATGTGGCAAATGCCGGCTGTGGAAGCGCCTCCCGGTCTTGTGGTGGCATGGCTCTCTTTTAGTGATACTGGGAGGGGCCATGCTTACCTACCTGACAGGCGAAAAAGGGTATGTGCATCTGGTGCAGGGGCAAGAAGTGAAGAGTTTTACCCGGACTTCCGATCAGCAAACGAGGGTATTGCCCTTCAGTCTTTCTCTGGACAGCTTCAGGGTGGTTTATTATCCGGGAACGGAAGCACCTTCTGATTACAAGAGTTACGTGAGTTATAAAGTGAATGGAAAATGGAAAGAAGAGGTCATTTCGATGAATCACATTCTTTCTGTAGAAGGTTATCGTTTTTATCAGTCATCATACGACCCGGATTTGTCTGGAAGCTGGTTGAGTGTGAACCATGACCCTTGGGGAATTGCTGTAACCTATGCCGGGTATTTGTGCCTGGCTTTCTCTTCCTTGTGGCTGTTAGGTAGCCGGAGGGAGACTTTTTTCCGCTTGTTACGTCATCCGCTATGGAGAAAAACGGGACTGGTATGGCTGGGATTATGCGCTTTCCAGTTGACGGCTCAAGCTCGTCCGGTCAGTGTCCTGGCCCGTCAGGATGCGGAAAAACTGAAAATGCGGCAAGTGATATATCACGACCGTGTGGCACCCTTCCATACACTGGCCCGTGACTTTGTAATCAAGTTGAGTGGAAAACCTTCTTATCATGGTTTGACACCGGAACAAGTGGTAGCCAGTTGGTTACTTTATCCCGAAGAGTGGCAGCACGAACCGATGTTTCGGGTGAAAAGTGAACGGTTGAGGCAGGAATTGGGATTGAAATCGGAGTATGCCGCACTCGTAGATTTATTCGACGGAAAGACCTATCGGTTGGAGGGATTGTTGCAGAGATTACAGGACGAAGTGCGAAATACGCATGAGAAAGGCTGGTTAGAGAACCGTCAGGCAAAAAAGTTGGAAAAAGAAGTGTTGGAACTGGATGAGAAGGTCGGTATGGTACTGATGCTTCAGAAAGGTACTTTTATCCGTCCTTTACCCGAAGATGGAAGTGTCACTCCGTTATCGCCGTTAAGAATACGTGCAGAGATTTTCTATCATGCGGTACCGTTCACTAAAATTTTGTTTATGGCTAATCTTTCTTTAGGCTTGCTGGCTTTGGGCTGGTGGGTCTATTCCTATGTGATGCAAGAAGGTGATAAGGCAAGAAACTGGAGGAGTAGGTGGCGACGGATATGGGTGGGGGCTGTATGGATGGCCTGTCTGTTTCATTGGACTTCTTATTTGCTTCGTTGGTATATTGGAGGACGGATTCCTTTGGGAAACGGACATGAAACGATGCTTTTTTTAGCGGGATTTTTGTTATTGTGTACTTGTATATGGCAGCGGCGCTTCTCGTTTTTGCTTCCAACCGGTTTATTGCTTTCTGGTTTTACCTTGCTGGTAGCTTATCTGAGTGAGATGAATCCGCAGATAACCCCGTTGATGCCGGTATTGCTGTCACCCTGGCTGAGTTTGCATGTATCATTGATTATGGTGTCGTATGCCTTATTTGCTTTGATGTGTCTGTGTAGTATCCTGGCTCTGAGTATTCGGCAGCATACATGGCAGCGGCAACGGTTGACTTTATTTTGTCGGGTCTTGCTTTATCCGGCAGTGTTGTGCTTGGGAATAGGAATTTTTATCGGTGCGGTATGGGCCAACGTGTCCTGGGGTAGCTATTGGGCCTGGGACCCGAAAGAAGTTTGGGCTCTGATTACTTTCATGCTTTATGGAATGGTTTTTCATGTGCAAAGTCTCCCTCGTTTCAGAAATCCGTACTTTTTTCATTGGTTTTTAATCGTCTCGTTCTCTGCCATACTGATGACCTATTTCGGCGTAAACTATGTACTCGGAGGAATGCACAGTTATGCCGGATAAGAGCCGGTTTGTTATCCTTTTGAGTGAATGATTTGTTTATTGATAGTTTTTCATTACCTTTGGATGGTGAATCTAAAAAAGGACGAAGTATGAAGTCATTAAATTATGCGCTAGTCAGTTCGCTCTGTGCATTGGTTATCGGTATATTATTGGTGGTAAGACCAGATATAGCGGTAAATTATTTGATTATTGCCATCGGGGCTTTATTTTTGATTCCCGGGTTGGTGGGGATGTTGAGCTATTTTTCTGTGTGGAAGACAAAGAGTTTTGATAAGAATCAATGGTATATTCCTCTGGTCGCTTTAGGAAGTATCTTTTTAGGAGTCTGGCTAATCCTGAGCCCCTCTTTTTTCGTGGAAATATTAATGTATGTATTGGGAGTCTTGTTAGTCTTGGGAGGTATCGGACAGTTGGCCAATCTGATTGCTGCCCGTGCATTTGTGCCTGTCCCACTGGGTATATATGTAGTGCCTGTGCTGGTGCTGGCTGCAGGGGTTACGGTATTGTTCAATCCGTTTGCTACGGCTGAACTCCCTTTCATCGTGCTGGGAATATCTTCCATTGTATATGCATTGATGGATATGGTCCGTTTGTTGCGCTTTCATAAAAAAGACAAGAACATACAAGATGTGACACCTATAGAAGAAATTAAGGAATGAAGCGATTTGACAGACTTGATTTGTTACCGGAAGGCCAGGATATGGTGGCGGGTATAGACATGACGGGTGGTTTTTACCGCTTGTTCCAGACTTCGGCGCCTTTTCCGGGGTGTGCTTTTCTGCTCTGTCTGAGAGGCAGTTGCCGTGTGAAAATCCATCTGACGCATTATGACCTGAAACAAGGTTCATTGGCCATTGTGTTTCCGGGAGTGTTTTTCCAGCTGCTTGAGCAGAGTAAGGATTGCCGGTTTATTTTTGTCGGTTTTTCTAAGAAGCTGATAGAAGGAGCCAAATTGTTCTCCTATACAGTGGAATACACTCCTTATATACTGGAACGTCCGGTAATCGAAATGAGAAAAGAGACGTATGAACTGTTTCGTGACAGTATCCGTCTGTTGATTCGTCGCCAGAAGATAAAGGAAGAAATGGGTGAGATGCAGATAAGCCTGATTTATACGCAGCTGCTGCTTTCTTTAGGAGGTGTGTATAAAAAGAGGGGATATGATGATTCGCCAAGGTATAACCGGAACCAGGAGATTGTGAAAGAGTTGCTGCGGATTATTGTGCAGTATTATAAGACAGAACGCAATGTGTCTTTCTATGCCGAGAAACTGCATCTTTCTCCACAACACCTGAGTACAACGGTGAAGAAAGTAACCGGAAAAACGCTGACCGACATACTTTCTTCGTTTATCATACGCGATGCGCAGGCCAAGCTCCGTTCTACGGACATGACCGTACAGGAAATAACCTATTCGCTGAATTTCTCGGATATTTCTTTTTTCGGAAAATATTTCAAACGCTATACGGGCATGTCGCCCAAACAGTATCGTAATATGTAAACAACAATAAGGGCAGGCGATTCACTTCACCTGCCCTTATTATGTGAAAGATTGCCTTTTATCCAAACATTGGAGTGATATATTGTGTCAGCAAGTATCCTCCGCCTACCAGCCAGATGTAAAGCAATCCTGCCAGCAAGAACGGTTTGGCACCAGCTTGTTTGAATTTCTCCAGACTGGTGTCTGTCCCCAGTGCTGTCATGGCCATGGTCAGCATGAAAGTATCAATGTACTCAATCGCACCGTTCAGTGGAATATCTTTTACGGTCTCGGCTCCTGTAAGGTATTGCAGCAAGGAGTTCAGACAGATGATACCGATGAATCCGAATGCAAACCAGGGAATAGTGATTTTGCTCTTTTCGGCTTTACCTTCAGGATTTGCTTTTTTCCGTCCTGCCAATGCAAAGCTCATGATGACCAGTACCGGTGCCAGCATCATGACGCGAATCATCTTGGTGATGGTAGCTGTTCCGGCAATTCCTAATGAATCGGTCGGGTCCATGGCATTTCCGGCTCCTGCTACGTGAGCAACTTCATGCAGGGTACTTCCTGTGTAGATGGCTACTCCCGTATCTCCCAGTGCATCCAGCATACCGGCACGGTACATAATCGGATAGAGGAACATGGATATGGTTCCGAAAATGACTACCGTAGATACGGCAATGGCTGTTTTATGTCCTTCACATTTTACTACCGGTTCTGCACCCAGTACGGCTGCAGCTCCACAGATGGCGCTACCGGTAGCTGTCATAAGAGAAGTATCTTTGTCCATTTTCATCAGTTTGCCCAGCCAGATGCCCAGGAAAATAGTACCGGCTACGATGATGGTATCAATAACCACAGCAGGGAGTCCTACGGCGGCTACTTGTGTCAGTGTCAGACGGAATCCGTAGAGTACGATACCGGCACGCAGCACCTGCTTGGTGCAGAACTTGATACCGGGAACCCATGTCTCAGGCAGTTTGTTGCGCAGGCTGTTGGCATAAAGCATTCCCAAAATGATACCCACAATCAGCGGACTGAAGGAAAGACTTTTCACGAAGGGTATTTCGGCAATGTAGAAGGCTGCAAAAGAAAATAATGCAATCAATAAAATACCATGGAGGGTATTGGCTCTGTTTCCTTTCTTGAACATATCAGTTTGTTTTTAGTGATTTTGATTTTATTTCGGGCGCAAAGATAGAAGATTTCCATGGAATGTCCTATTTACATTTTTTTATGCGTGATAACCAAAAGTAATAATGTGTATTGCCTTGGCCT
>OCQM01000242.1_pt1 | contig 11502 bp, 10 predicted proteins | sample 1538431 | NCBI WGS metagenome assembly OCQM01 (sample SAMN04571691, study PRJEB22368) | human gut metagenome | biome: human gut; material: stool | host: Homo sapiens | place: Luxembourg | collected 2012-06-29
TCAGTACTCGTGACTGGAGTTCAGACGTGTGCTCTTCCGATCTCATAAAGTGTTTCCAAATTCCGGAGGAATCAAAAATGGCTGACAATAAGATTAAAAAGGTAGTTCTTGCATATTCAGGCGGTCTTGATACTTCAATCATCATTCCGTGGCTTAAAGAAAACTACGACAACTGCGAAGTTATCGCTGTTTCGGGTGATGTTGGTCAGGGTACAGAGCTTGACGGTCTTGAAGAAAAGGCTATCAAAACAGGCGCATCAAAACTTTACATTGAAGACCTCAACAAGGAATTTGTTGACGAATATATCATTCCAACAGTAAAAGCAGGTGCTGTTTACGAGGGCAAGTACCTCCTCGGCACATCTTTTGCCCGTCCTATCATTGCAAAAAGACTCGTTGAAATTGCAAAGGCCGAAGGTGCTGACGCAATTTGCCACGGCTGTACAGGCAAGGGTAACGATCAGGTTCGTTTTGAACTTGCTATCAAGGCTTACGCTCCCGACATGAAGATTATCGCTCCTTGGAGAACATGGGAATTCAAGAGCCGTGAAGATGAGATTGAATATGCTGAAAAGCACAATATTCCGCTCAAGATTAACCGTGAAACAAACTACTCAAAGGATAAGAATCTCTGGCACTTGAGCCATGAAGGTCTTGACCTTGAAAATCCTGCAAACGAACCAATGTACAATAAGGAAGGCTTCCTTGAACTCGGTGTTTCACCTGAGCAGGCTCCCGATAAGGCAGAATATGTAACTCTTACATTTGAAAAGGGCGTTCCCACAAAGCTTAACGGCGAGGCTATCGACAGCGTTGAACTCATTAAGGAACTCAACAAAATCGGCGGCAGAAACGGTGTCGGTATCACAGATATCGTTGAGAACCGTCTTGTTGGTATGAAGGCTCGTGGCGTTTATGAAACTCCCGGCGGTACAATCCTCTATGCTGCTCATGCAAAGCTTGAGGAAATCTGCCTTGACAAGGACACACTCCACTACAAGCAGAATGTTGCAAATGCTTTTGCAGAGCTCGTTTATGACGGCAAGTGGTACACACCTCTCCGTGAGGCTCTCTCAGCTTTCGTTGACAGCACTCAGGAGTATGTAACAGGTGATGTAAAACTTAAACTCTATAAGGGCAACATCATTGATGCAGGCGTAACAAGCCCGTATTCACTCTATGACGAGGAAATTGCTACTTTTGACGAAGATCAGGTTTATGACCAGAACGACAGCGCAGGCTTCATCAACCTCTTTGGTCTTCCAATCAAGGTTCGTGCAAAAAAAGGCCTTATCAAATAATTAAATCTTTGATTTGCATACATAATCGGGGGCAGGGAATTTCTCTGCCCCGATAAGTGTTTATTACACCTTTTTATTTTTATGCGATTTCATGCGTTTAATCCCTATATTTTGGTGCAAAGAAAGCCGTTTCTCAATTGTAGCGGCGTTCAGCGAACGCCAATCGTTTTGGTCGTAAAACCAAAACGAACAGATGTGAATATATAATTGCATAACAATAAGCAGATGAATTGAATTAAGTCGAAACGATTGTACAATCGTTTCGATTGGCAATCAGTGATTGCCGCTACTGTATGGCAGTCGATTTGCCCATACAATCTATATGTAAGGAGAAATAATAATGCAGCTTTGGAAAGGACGCTTCAAAAAGGAGCTTTCAAAAACCACTAACGATTTTAACAGCTCGATTTCATTCGACAGCAGAATGTATAAAGAAGACATCGAGGGCAGCATTGCCCACGCAACAATGCTTGGCAGATGCGGCATTATTAAAGAAGAAGAGGCAAACGATATCGTAAAAGGTCTTAAAGGCATTCTTGCGGATATCGAAAACGGTACTCTGCACATTGATATGGAGGCTGAGGACATTCACACCTTTATCGAGGGTGAGCTTACCAAAAGAATCGGCGACAACGGCAAAAGACTTCACACCTCAAGAAGCCGTAACGATCAGGTTGCAGTTGACATCAAGCTTTACCTCAAAAAAGAGGTTGTCAATGTAAAAAATCTCGTTGTAGGTCTTATTAAGGTTATTGCCGACAAGTCTGAAAAGTACAGCGAAACCGTTATGCCCGGTTATACTCACCTCCAGAGAGCACAGCCGATTACCTTCGGACATCATCTCCTTGCTTACGGTGAAATGCTTTTGAGAGATGTTTCAAGACTTGAAGACTGCCTTAAAAGAATGGACGAAATGCCACTCGGTTCATGTGCGCTTGCAGGCACAACATATCCGATTGACAGAACAATCACAGCCGAACTCCTAGGCTTTGACAGAATTACAAACAACTCTCTTGACGGTGTTTCCGACAGAGATTACTGCATCGAATTTGCATCGGTGCTTTCGATAATAATGGTTCACCTCTCAAGATTTTCAGAGGAAATCATTATGTGGTGCAGTTGGGAATTTAAATTCATTGAACTTGATGACGCTTTTTCAACAGGATCATCAATTATGCCGCAGAAAAAGAACCCCGATATTGCAGAGCTTGTTCGTGGTAAGAGCGGCAGAGTTTTCGGTGACAATATGACGCTCCTCACAATTATGAAGGGTACTGCACTTGCATACAACAAGGATATGCAGGAGGACAAGGAGGCTATCTTTGACGCACTCGACACGGTTAAAATGTGCCTCACAGCCTTTACTCCCATGCTCGACACAATGCGTGTCATTCCCGAAAATATGAGAAAAGCCGCAGCAGGCGGTTTCATCAACGCAACAGACTGTGCCGACTGGCTCACAAAGAACGGTGTTCCGTTCAGAGATGCCTACAAGGCAACAGGCGAACTCGTTGCAAGATGTATTGAACTCGGTACAGACCTCGAAAATCTTCCAATGGACGAATACAAAAAGGTTTGCGATGTGTTCAACGATGATGTTTACAGCGCAATTTCACTTGAACGCTGTACAAACGAGCGTACAGTATTCGGCGGTCCTGCATCGACAAATGTAAAAGCTCAGGCTAAGCGTGTTGCAGAAATCGCAGAAAAACTGTAAAAAATAAAATAACATTCCGAATTAACGGAATGTTTCAAATAATTTAATAAATAAACAAACTCAATGCCGATAAACCCGATTTTCGGGTTTGTTGGGGTTGCAGGGAAGTTAAGGCGGTTGACACTCCCAAATGAATGGGGGTGATATGTATGACTGAAACGGTATTACTCGTAATTTTACTCGTAGCACTTGCAGAAGTCACTAAGGAACCACTGAATAAATCACATTAGAATATTGTTTGCACATCTTGCTGGCATATTTCTCGCCATATTGTTCAAAAAATCCTCGTAATGCGACAGCATTACTGTGGTTTGTTTGCTCAATCTGACAAGAAATCTGACGGTGCAATATGCACAAACGATTTAATCAGTGATTCCTTAAAACATAAAAAAATAACCGCCCGACGCTCTACTTTCGGACGGTTATTACACCAGATTAAGTAGGTCAACCGCTTTAAACGGTTTTCCCCGTAACCTTATTATATAATATGCGAAAATAAAAGTCAATATGAATTGACAGAGATATAAAGTACGGCGAGCCGCCGTTCCCGGTTCGTGTAGAAAGTTTGCAGTATTAAAAGCATATTCTGCCCGAGCGTAATATTGAAATTGTGTGTGCAAATCCGTGGTATTGAGAAAACTTTATGTTTTATCAGAATGTTTTTAAGCAACAGGAACAATATATAAATTTACAATAGATTAGGTGATAGCAATGAAAATAAAAGCAGGTATTGTCGGTGCAACCGGCTATGCAGGTGCGGAGCTTGTAAGACTTCTTACCGCTCATCCCGAGGCTGAAATTTCGGCAATCAGCTCTGTTTCCTTTGAGGGTGACAAGCTGAGCGATGTTTATCCGTCTTATACATTTTTAAACGATATGGTTTGTGAAAATCAGGACGCCGTTGTTGAAAAGAGCGATGTTATCTTTGCCGCTCTCCCACACGGTCTTTCACAGGAGCTTGCCGCAAAGTGCATTGATGCGGGCAAGGCATTTATTGACCTCGGCGCTGACTTCCGCCTTGAAAGCGAAGAAGAATACACCGAATGGTACGGTGGAACTTTCCTCGACAAAAAACTTCACGAACAGGCAGTTTACGGACTTCCTGAATTTTTCAGAGATAAAATCAAGGGCAAAAAGCTTGTTGCGAATCCGGGTTGTTACACAACCTGTTCACCACTCGCAATTGCTCCTGCAATTGTAAACGGACTTGTCAGCACAAAGGGCATCATTTGCGACTGCAAAAGCGGTGTTACGGGTGCCGGCAGAAAGCCAAATCAGGGCAACCACTATCCCGAACTCAACGAGGGATTCCACGCTTATAAGGTTGCAAGTCACCGACACACTCCCGAAATTGAGCAGACTCTTTCAAAGCTTTCGGGCGAAAAGGTTATTATCACCTTTGTTCCGCACCTTCTCCCCGTAAACCGTGGCATTCTCGCAACTGTTTATGCCGACATCAAAGACGGTGTAACCTTTGAACAAATCAGAAAGGCTTATGAGGACTTTTACAAGGACGAATTTTTTGTAAGACTTCTTGATGACGGCAAATGTGCCGACATTCACAATATCAAATATTCTAACTTCTGTGATGTTTCAATTCATCACGATAAGAGAGCCAACAAGCTCGTTGCCTGTGCCGCAATCGACAACATGGTCAAGGGTGCCGCAGGTCAGGCTATTCAGAATATGAACATCATCTTCGGACTTGACGAAAAAACAGGTTTGGTAATCGTTCCGCCTGCATTTTAAGGGTGAATATCTATGGAAATCAAGTATATTGAAAACGGCTCGGTCACTTCTGCAAAGGGCTTTACAGCCAACGGAATTTGTGCCGGAGTCAAAGCATCTAACACAACTAAAAAAGACCTTGCGCTCATTTACTGCGACAAGGTTTGCAACAGTGCGGCTATCTTTACAAAGAACCTTGTAAAGTCCGACACTATATATGTTACTAAAAAACACCTTGAAAACGGTACGGCTCAGGCTGTTGTCGTAAATTCAGGCAATGCAAATGCCTGTAACCCTGACGGCTATGAAAAGGCTGAGAAAATGTGCAGTCTTGCCGCAGACGCTCTCGGTGTTGACGAAAACGATGTAATCGTTGCATCAACAGGTGTTATCGGTCAGCCTCTCCCGATTGAACCCATTGCAAGCGGAATTGAAAAGCTCAAAGGCACGCTTTCAAAGGACGGTGGAACCTCTGCCGCAGAGGCAATTATGACAACCGACACCGTGAAAAAGCAGTGGGCTGTCGAAACGGTTCTTGACGGCAAAAAGGTTACAATCGGCGGTATTGCTAAGGGCAGCGGTATGATTCATATTAACATGGGTACAACTCTTTCATTTGTAACAACCGATGCGGCAATTTCTTCCGAAATGCTCAAATCCGCACTTATCGAAGCCGCTGATGTCAGCTATAATATGGTAAGCGTTGACGGTGACACCTCAACAAACGATACCCTTGCAATTATGGCATCTGGTTATGCAGGCAACAAGGAAATCACAGAAAAGAACGATGATTACAAAGCCTTTACAGCCGTTCTTACAGACGCATTCAAAAAGGTTGCAAAGAAGCTTGCAAAAGACGGCGAAGGTGCAACAAAGCTCCTTATCTGCAAGGTTGACGGTGCAAAAGACGATAAGAGCGCAAAGATTATTTCAAAGAGCATCATCTGTTCAAGCCTTGTAAAGGCGGCAATGTTCGGGGCTGACGCAAACTGCGGAAGAATCCTCTGCGCAATCGGCTACAGCGGTGCCGAAACAGATGTTAAAAGGATTGATGTTTCATATAAATCCGCAAAGGGTGAAATCCTTGTTTGCAAGGACGGCAACGGTCTTGTGTTTGATGAGGACAAGGCTAAGGAAATTTTACTTGAGGACGAAATTGAAATTCTCGTGAAATTAGGTGACGGCAATGCATCTGCCGAGGCTTACGGTTGCGACCTTACCTATGATTATGTAAAAATCAACGGTGACTACCGCACATAATATGCGATTTGATTGTGTGAGCGTAAATCAACTACATAAAGGATTGAAGAAAATGGATGTTTCAAAGAGAGCCAAGGTACTTATACAGGCAATGCCCTATATCAAGAAATATTCGGGCGAAACAATTGTTGTAAAATACGGCGGAAACGCTATGATAAACGAAGAACTTAAAGCGGCAGTTATGAGCGACCTCGTTCTTATGCAGCTTGTCGGAGTCAATGTTGTGCTTGTTCACGGCGGCGGACCCGAAATCAATGCAATGCTCAAAGCCGTTGGCAAGGAAAGCAAGTTTATCAACGGTATGAGAGTGACCGACAAGGAAACTATCGACATTGTTCAGATGGTGCTTGCAGGCAAGGTCAACAAGAGCCTTGTTCAGCTTCTCGGCAGTCACGGCGGTAAGGCTATGGGTCTTTGCGGTCTTGACGGCAGAATGCTCATGGCTGAAAAGCTTGTTACAGGCGCAGACCTCGGCTATGTGGGCGAGATTAAGGAGGTTAACCCCGAACCGCTCAACAATGCTCTTGCAAGCGGTTATATTCCGATTGTTTCAACCGTTGCAGGCGGTTATGACGGCAATGTATACAATATTAACGCAGACATTGCGGCATCGCAGATTGCCGCTAAAATCGGTGCAAAAAAGCTCATTCTTATGACAGATATTAGAGGACTTCTCCGTGATGTTCACGATGAGGATTCACTCATCCCAGTTGTCAATGTCAGCGAAGTTCCTATGCTCAAGCGTGACGGCATCATCAGCGGCGGTATGATTCCCAAGATTGATTGCTGTGTTGAGGCAGTCCGCAGCGGTGTAAACCGTGCCCATATCATTGACGGCAGAATCGAGCATTCAATCCTGCTCGAGCTTTTCAGCGATGAAGGCATCGGTACAATGTTTTATTGATTTATGAGTGACAAATTACCAAACAGAAAGAAAATCCGTTTTGAAAATTATAATTATTCGGATTTTGGGGTTTACTACATAACTGTTTGTACAAAGAATAAGCAAAGAATTTTTTGGACAAACAAAACTTTTAGTGCGTATAAAGTTCTCGGAGATGCAGGCATTTCCGTAGGGGTAGTCTTGCAACCGCCGCCAGTGGCGGAAAAAGGGAGCAAAGCGCTGTCTGAAATAACGAGCAATAGGCAGTGCATTTATGCACAACGCATTGCGACTATATTTCAGACGGGAAGATATTATCCGCCCACCTGATGAACTTTTCCGTTCATTTACAATTATCGGACAATATGTTTATAAGGCGGTGCTTGAAATACACAGGCATTATCCTTTCATATTTGTTGATACTTTTACAATTATGCCGAATCATATTCACTTGCTATTGCGAATTGATAATATGATTGAGACAGAAAATTCTGTGGTGTTTTCTAAGACAAAATCAATTTCAACGGTTATCGGTCAAATGAAACGCACCGTTTCCACACAGGCAGGGTATTCCGTTTGGCAAAAGTCATTTTACGACCGTATAGTAAGGAATGACAAAGAGTATTCCGAAATATGGCGATACATTAACAGTAATCCGTTTGTATGGGAAAAGGATTATTAATCAGATTTTAAAAGCACTACATAAGTTTTTGTAGGAACGGGTATTATTCGCTCGCCTTGATAAAATTTATGTTCACTAAAATTTTATGATGTTATGAAAACTGTGTATCCAAATTTGCACGCAATGCGTACAATCCGTATGCAACACATATGGGTAAGTGACCGCAGTTCGCCGTGCGGGCGGATAATATCCGCCCCTACGCTGACATTGTACTTTTTATAAAAATAGTACATTAAAAATATTTCTTCTATTCTTGCGGGCGGATGATATCCGCCCCTACAGAATTGTGCAAACGGTAGCTATGCTACGCTCGGGTATGGATAGTTTCTAATTTATCAAACTGTCTACACGAACGGGGGACGGCGGCTCGCCGTGCGGGCGAACGCGGTTCGCCCCTACAGATTAGATTTTGGAGGGTGCAATGATTATACGAGAAATGACAATTGACGACTATGACGAGGTCTATGAGATGTGGCAGATTACCACAAAGCGTGCGCTCTCTAAGGCTGATGAAAAAGATCAGATGGAGCGTTATCTCAAGCACAACGCCGGTATGAGTCAGGTTGCCGTGGTTGACGGAAAAATTGTCGGAACCGTGCTTGCAGGTCATGACGGCAGACGGGGATTTATCCACCATATGGCTGTTCTGCCCGAATTCAGACGAAAGAAAATCGGTCACGCTCTTGCACAGACCGCTATCCAAAAAATCCGTGAACAAGGCATCGACAAAACTCACATTTTCTGTTATCAGAACAACGAAACAGGTCAAAGCTTCTGGCGTGATTTCGGCTTTGAAAAGCGTGAGGATGTTTTTGTTTACTCCTTCAGCAACGATAAAATATGAAAGGGTGTGGCTAACTTGACTACAAAAGAGAAAGATTTAAAATATATTATGCACACATACGGTCGCTACGATGTTGCTCTCAAAAGTGCAAAAGGTGTTACCGCATATGACGAAAACGGCAAAAAGTACATTGATGTTTCATCGGGTATCGGTGTAAACAGCCTTGGCTATTGCAATGACGGTTGGGTTGAGGCAGTTTCAAAGCAAGCAGGCACAATTCAGCATATGTCAAACTATTTTTACTGTTCACAGGCAAGTGACCTTGCCGAAAAGCTTTGCACACTTACAGGTCTTTCAAAGGTCTGCTTTGGCAACAGCGGTGCAGAGGCTAACGAATGCGCAATCAAAATTGCCCGTAAGTACAGCTTTGACAAGTACGGCGAGGGCAGAAACGAAATCGTAACGCTTAACAATTCCTTTCACGGCAGAACTGTTACAACTCTTGCCGCAACAGGTCAGGATGTTTTTCATAACTATTTCTTCCCGTTTACAGAGGGCTTTAAGTATGCAGACGCAGACGATATGGACGCTCTGAAAGCAGTTGTTTCGGACAAAACCTGCGCAGTAATGCTTGAACTCATTCAGGGCGAGGGCGGTGTAAATATCCTCGATCCCGAATATGTAAAAGAACTTGTTAAGTATTGCAACGACAACGATATTCTCGTTATTGTCGATGAGGTTCAGACAGGCGTAGGCAGAACAGGCAAGCTGTTTGCTCATCAGAATTACGGTATCCTCCCCGACCTTATGACGGTTGCAAAGGGGCTCGGCGGCGGACTTCCTATCGGTGTTTGTATGTGCGGTGAAAAGCTCAAGGATGTTATGTCACCGTCAACTCACGGCACAACATTCGGCGCAAACCCTGTTGTTTGTGCAGGTGCAAACTATGTTCTTGACACAGTTGCAAATGACGAATTTCTTGCCGAGGTTGAGAAAAAGGGTCAGTATTTTGAGGACAAGCTCACAAAAATTGACGGCGTAAAGAGCGTTCGCAGAATGGGACTTATGATTGGTATTGAGCTTGAAAAGGGCGATGCACACGACATTGCAATCAAATGCGTTGAAAACGGCTTGCTTATTATCACGGCAAAAGATTTGCTCCGTATGCTCCCACCGCTTGTTATTGATTACAATGAAATTGACGAGGCGATTAATATACTCGAAAAAACAATAAAGGAGAACAACTAATGAAACACTTACTTAAACTTGAGGATTGGTCAACAGAAGAAATTATCAACACACTTAACCTTGCCGATCAGCTTAAATATGAGCAGAAACACGGCATTGAGCATAAAATTCTCAAAGGCAAGTCTCTTGGTATGATTTTTGAAAAGTCAAGCACCCGTACCCGTGTTTCATTTGAGGTTGGTATGACGCAGCTCGGCGGTTATCCGCTTTTCCTCTCATCAAATGACCTTCAGATTGGCAGAGGCGAGCCTGTTGAGGACACAGCCCGTGTTCTTTCCCGTTTTCTTGACGGTATTATGATTCGTACCTTTGAGCAGAAAGAAGTTGAGGCTCTTGCAGAGTACGGTTCAATCCCGATTATCAACGGTCTTACAGACTATTGTCATCCATGTCAGGTTCTCGCAGACCTTATGACAATTCGTGAATTCAAGGGCAAGCTTGAAGGACTCAAGATGTGCTTTATCGGTGACGGAAACAACATGATGAACTCGCTCATCGTCGGCGCACTCAGCACAGGCATGAGCTTCTCTGCCGCCTGTCCAAAGGATTATATGCCGCCTAAGCATATTATCGAGTTTGGTGAAAAGTACGGTAACGGCAAGTTTGAAATCGTAACAGATCCGCTTGAGGCCGCTAAGAATGCCGATGTTGTTTATACAGATGTATGGGCATCAATGGGACAGGAAGAAGAAAAGAAAATCCGTGAGGCAGCATTCGCAGGCTATCAGGTTAACAAGGAGCTTATGGCTGGTACAAACAAGGATTGTATGGTTCTCCATTGTCTCCCTGCACACCGTGGCGAAGAGATTACTGCAGATGTATTTGAAGAACACGCAAATGAAATCTTTGAGGAGGCAGAAAACCGTCTTCACGCTCAGAAGGCTGTTCTTGTTGAATGTATGGCAGATGAAATGCCTGAAAAAGTTTGATGACAGTTTGATTCTTTAAAACTTCATAAAAAGCAAAAAAGTCACATTGTACAACAGCAAGACAGCTGTTTTGTGCAATGTGACTTAATTTTTATTGCAAAACGGAGTATAATTCCATTGGGGGATAATAGCAAAATCAGAATTGCAGGTGTATAATTATGTTAAGCAATTACACGTTTTATGACGAAAAAGGAAGTCTTTAAAATGACAAGAGAACAAAAACAGCATATTCTGCATTTTGCAGTCAGCTCTCTGGGCGGATTTATGGGCGGATATGCAATTTATAATCACTGTGATGTGTTCGGTAACGCACAGACAGCAAATATGATTCACCTTGTCAGCAAAATTTTTACGGGTGATTTTGAGGGTGTTGTGTTTATCGTCATCGCTCTCCTTACATATATTCTCGGCAATGTTTTCTTTGTAATTGCCGACCGTTTTATTAAGCTTGAAACCAAAACCGTCAGCCTTATTGCAAGTGCGGTTGCACTTCTGATTATCGGAATTTTTCCGAATATTTCAAACAACTACCTTGCAATTCTGCCGATTCTGTTCGTAACTCCTGTTTTGTGGAATTCATTCAGAACAGCCGGAAGTTATGTTACATCTCCGATTTTCTCGACAAACAACCTTCGTGTTGCAACGGTTTCAACATTCACGGGTATTATTGACAAGGACAAAGATATGAAGAAAAAGGCTAAATTCTATTGGCTTACGCTTGCAAGCTATCATATAGGTGTTGTCCTTGCCTGCGTTCCGAGTGCTTTTATGGGTGTGAACAGCATCTGGTTCGGCTTTGTAAGCATTGCCCTTTCAACAGCTTCATATATGTGGCTCTGCGGTGTGTTTGACAGAAAAGAATCCTTTGCAGCATCCGAAGGCTTAGCAGCACAATCGGAAATAATTTAAAATAAAAAATAATGTCGAGATCGGAAGAGCGTCGTGTAGGGAAAGAGTGTAGATCTCGGTG
>OCQM01000249.1_pt1 | contig 11454 bp, 9 predicted proteins | sample 1538431 | NCBI WGS metagenome assembly OCQM01 (sample SAMN04571691, study PRJEB22368) | human gut metagenome | biome: human gut; material: stool | host: Homo sapiens | place: Luxembourg | collected 2012-06-29
TACGGGCTTATAAGATCGGACTCTATGGAATTATGCTTCGGGGGTCGGTTCGTCGTCACGCAGCATGGCGAGGAACTCTTCCTCCGTCAGTACCGGGATACCCAGCGCCTGTGCCTTGGTGAGCTTAGACCCGGCCGCCGTTCCGGCCACGACATAGGCTGTCTTTTTGGAGACGGAACCGCTGGCCTTGCCGCCGTTTTTCACGATCAGCGCCTCGGCCTCGTTGCGGGAGAGCGTTTCCAGCGTGCCGGTCACTACCAGCGTTTTGCCCGCCAGCTTATCGCCCTTGGGCTCACCCTTCCACTGCATGTTCAGCCCGGCATCTGCCAGCCGATGAATCAGGTCGGTGGTGCCGTCCTTCGCAAAGAACTCAGTCACGCTCTGAGCCATCACGCCGCCGAAGCCGTCGATCTCACTGATCTGCTCTTCGGTGGCTTCGCGGATGGCTTCCAGCGAACCGAAATGTTCTGCCAGCAGAGCCGCTGCCTTATCGCCGATATTTCGGATGCCGAAACCAAACAACAGCTTATCCAGATTGTTCTGCTTGGAGTTTTCGATGGCTTGCAGCAGATTGGTGGCGCTCTTTTCCTTGAATTTTTCCAGCGTCAGCAGCTGTTCCAGCGTCAAATCGTAAAGGTCCGCCGCCGAATGCACCAGCCCTTTTTCGACCAGCTGGGCCGCCACAGCGGTGCCAAGGCCGTCAATGTCCATGGCGTCGCGGGAGGCAAAATGGATGATGTTCCGCAGCGACTGCGCCGGGCACTCCGGGTTGACGCACCGCAGCGCCGCCTCGTCTTCCAGATGCACCACCGGCGCGCCGCAGGAGGGGCAGACTTCCGGCATCTGATAAGGTTGTGCCTCTGCTTCGTGGCGGGTCACGCCGATGACTTCCGGGATGATATCGCCCGCCTTGCGCACCTGAATGGTATCCCCGATGCAAAGGCCGAGCTGACGGATGAAATCCTCATTGTGCAGGGTGGCACGGGCGACCGTTGTGCCCGCCAGAAAGACCGGGTCAAAACAGGCCGTGGGGGTCAGCACGCCGGTGCGGCCCACGGCAACCTCGATGCTGCGCAGGGTCGTCTCCTTGACTTCCGGCGGATACTTGAACGCGATGGCCCAGCGCGGGAATTTATTGGTTGAACCCATCCGGTCACGCTGTGCAAAATCGTTCACCTTGATCACGGCACCGTCCATGTCAAAGTCGAGGGTCGAACGGCTCTGGCCGATCTGCTCGATCTCTGCAATGGCGGTTTCGATGTCGTGGACCACATGGTAGCGGGGCGAGACCGGCAGCCCAAGGCTCTTGAGGTAATCCAGACTTTCGGCGTGGGTCGTCAGCTCCTTGCCGCGGATCTGCTGAACGTTGAACACAAAGATGGACAGGCCGCGGCTCCCGGTGATCTTAGCGTCTTTCTGGCGCAGCGACCCAGCGGCCGCATTGCGCGGGTTTTTGAACGGTGCCGCGCCCTGCAGCTCCTGCTCAGCGCACAGGTGCCGGAAGGCCTCGTGGGGCATATACACCTCACCGCGCACTTCCAGAAATTCCGGTGCGTTTTTGAGCTGTTTCGGGATGCACTTGATGGCCTTGACGTTGGCGGTCACATCCTCGCCGACCACGCCATCGCCGCGGGTCGAAGCCCGCACCAGCATTCCGTTCTCGTACTCCAAGCTGCAGGAAAGGCCGTCGATCTTGATCTCGACCACATATTCCGGTTCCACGCCCGCTTCCCGCACCCGGCGGTCAAAGTCACGCAATTCCTCAAACGAAAATGCGTCCAGCAGGCTCTCCATCTTGACGGCGTGCGTGACCTTAGCAAACCGTCCGCTAGGGGTGCCGCCGACGTGCTGAGTCGGCGAAGTCGGCGTGACCAACTCCGGGAACTGCGCTTCCAGTTCCTTCAGCTCCCGCGTCAGGGCATCGTATTCAAAATCCTCCAGTTCAGGGGCGTCCTGATCGTAGTATAATCGGTTGTTCTTTTCGATCACGGTGCGCAGCTCTTCCACGCGCTTTTTTGCTTGCTCCAGTTCCAAATGGTCCACTCTCCTTTATCCTCTTTATTATACCACACCACGATCCTTCCTTCGAGGGATTTTTTAACCGCCGCATCGCGATGTTTGACGCATTTCCGCTGTATACAAATTGTATTTTTGCCGCTTTCGTAGATTGTTGAGTTTCCTAAATCCAGCTCGGTTTTGGTTCCCTTTCGATTTACTCCTTGTTTTATTTTTAAAATTTCAATCGTTGTACTGTTCTTTTCCGAACGTAGGATTTTACAAACTGCTTTGCAGGATCTTCTGGATCTCCGGCAGATCTTTTGCAAAACAGATACCCTCCTGCCGTTCCTTAGAGGACAGGCCCAGCTCGATCATATGATCCAGCAGCATCCGCAGCCCGGTATAGTAGCCGTCCAGATCGTACAGGATGCAGGGGGCTTCCAAGTGCTTGAGCGACACTTTGGACATCACCTCCGCGATCTCTTCCAGTGTCCCGGTGCCGCCGGGGAACGCAATGAAAGCATCCCCCAGCTCGATCATCTTCGTCTTGCGCTCCGTCATGTCCTTCGTGACGATCAAATCGGTCAGGCCGTCGTGCTGCAGCTCCCCCTTCACGAAGAACTCCGGCTCCACGCCGGTCACCTCGCCGCCCGCTGCAAGGACACTGTCGGCCAGCACCCCCATCAGGCCGCAGCGGGAGCCGCCATAGATCAGCGCGTTTCCGCTCTCCCCGATCCATTTGCCCAGTTCCTGCACCGCCGTTTTCAGTGCCGGGTCCATTCCCTCGTTTGCCCCAAGATAAACCGTAATGTTCATCGTTTTTCCTTTCTTCGCATGGAGTCCTACAAAAAAGGAGCCATCCTCTTAAAAAGGACAGCTCCTTCAGAAGCCTATGAAACGATCAGATGCTGATCGTATTGGCAACGTCCACCAGCACGGGGTCGAGGCTCTTGGTCATCTCCAGTGCCTCATCCACGGGGTAATCCACCAGATGCTCCCCCTTCATGCCGACGATGCGGTTATACTTCCCCTGCTCCAACAGGCAGACGGCGTGATAGCCCATTGCGGAGGCATTCACGCGGTCACGCAGGGTGGGAGAGCCGCCGCGCTGGACGTGGCCCAGAATGGTGGCACGGGTGTCGATGCCGGTGCGGGCCTGAATCTCGTTGGCGATCTCCTGCGAGTGGCCGATGCCCTCGGCAACGATCACGATGAAGTGACGCTTACCGGTACGCTGGGTCTCGGTGATCTTATCGAGGATGTCGTGCTGCATGTCGAATTCTTTCTCCGGCAGCAGGACCGCCATAGCGCCCGAAGCAATGGCGACGTTCAGAGCGATGTAACCCGCGTTGCGGCCCATGACCTCGACGACGCTGCAGCGGTCGTGGCTCTGGGTGGTATCGCGGAGCTTATCGATCATTTCCAGTGCGGTGTTCATAGCCGTATCGTAACCGATGGTGTAATCGGTGCAGGCAATATCGTTGTCGATGGTGCCGGGCAGACCGATCATCGGGATGCCGCGGTGTGCCAGCTCGCGGGCACCACGGTAGGAACCGTCGCCGCCGATGACGACCAGCGCATCAATGCCCAGTTCGCGGCACTTGGCCGCGCCCTTATCCTGACCTTCCTTGGTCTTGAACTCCAAGCAGCGGGCCGTGTAAAGGATCGTGCCGCCGGCCTGAATGATGTTGGAGACACTGCGCAGATTCATTTCAAAGCATTCGCCGTTCAGCAAACCATTGTAGCCGCGCTGAATGCCGATCATCCGATAGCCCTTGTGTAGACCTGTACGCACCACCGCACGAACTGCGGCATTCATGCCGGGGGCGTCGCCGCCGCTGGTCAACACACCGATCGTTTTGATTTGCTTTTCCATAAGAGAGATTCCCTCCAATTGTTTCTTCATTCACCTTGGAGCAGCGTTCCCTTCTTTCAAACGCCGTTCCTTTGCTTTGCTCATTTTGTATGACTTGCCTTCAAATATTATAGCACAGATTTCCCGTGAATCCAATACCTTTTTGAGACTCTGTTAAACTTTTATTGAAGTCCGCTTTTGAACGTTTCTGCGACCGATTTTAAGTTTTCGTTCTTTGTAAGATTCGTTCCTTGACATGTTATTTTGTTGCAATGTTCTTTTCGCCGACCACGCGCCGCAGCTCCTCAAAGAAGAGCGGATGGCCCGACGTGTACAACCTGCGCGGGGCTGCCAGCTTCTGTTTGGTGTCCTCCAGATAGAAGATGACCGGCATATCACCGTCAAAAATCTCCAGCAGATTGATCACCTTCGCGTACTGCGGGCAGCTGCGGGAAGGCAGCCGGATATACAGCCGCTGGGCCGCGTCCCGCATAGGGTCGGGGCGGTTCGCCTGTGGGTTCTTCGGGTTGTAGCTTTCAATGGGCGAGATCGTCTCGGCCATCAGTTTTGCAGCCTCATCCTCGCGGACGGACAGCCGCCCCTCGATGACGACGACGGCGTTTTCCTTCAGCACATCCCGGAATGCGTCCAGCACTTTGGGGAAGACGATGACCTCCATCGTGCCGGTCAGATCCTCGACGCTGGTAAAGGCCATCATGTTGTTGGACTTGGTGGTCATCATCCGGCTCTTGACGACGGTGCAGACGATGCGGACATGGGCATTGTCCAGCCCATGTGCCTCCTCGCCGGTCAGAGCCTTGATGGAATGAGTGGCAAACTTCGCCGACTGCTCACGGTAAGCGTCCAGCGGGTGCCCGGAAAGGTACAGACCGCTGACCTCCTTTTCCTGCTGGAGCAGTTCGGTGTGGGTATATTCCGGCAGATGCTTGATCTCATACGCCTTCTCGGCGGCGGGCTCTGCGCCTCCGCTCGTCAGCGAGAACAGGTCGATCTGGCCTTCCAGATTCCGCTTGGCGTCACTTTCCACGCTCTTGATCACGCCATCCACGGCCTCCACGAGGCTGTGGCGGTTCTCCCCCATGCTGTCGAACGCACCGGCCTTGACGAGGCTTTCCACGGCCCGGCGGTTCATTTCGTTGCCGTACAGCCGCTTGCAGAAGTCGTACAGGCTGGTGTAGGGGCGATCCTCGCGCTCGGCCACGACCCGCTCCACGAGGTTGCGGCCGACACTCTTCACCGCGTTCAGGCCGAAACGGATCTGCCCGTTCGCATCGGCGGTAAAACCACCATTGGAAACATTGATATCTGGTGGAAGGACCTTGATGCCAAGGCGGGCGCACTCGCCCGAATACTCGATGACTTTATCGGTATTATCCAGCACGCTGGTCAGCAGCGCTGCCATAAACTCGCTGGGGTAATGGCACTTGAGGTATGCAGTCTGGAATGCCACATAGGCATAGCACGCCGCATGGCTCTTATTGAAGGCGTAAGACGCAAAACTCGACATCTCATCGTAGATCTCATTGGCCACTTTCTCGGAGATGCCGTTGGCAACACAGCCGGGGCATTCGTGGCCCGGCTCGGTGCAGCCGTGGACAAAATGCTCCCGTTCTGCCTCCATCACGGCGTGCTTCTTTTTGCTCATGGCGCGGCGGACATTGTCTGCCTGTCCGAACGAGAAGCCCGCCAGTTCCCGGAAGATCTGCATGACCTGCTCCTGATAGACGATGCAGCCGTTGGTGACGTCCAGAATGTGCGCCAGCTGCGGCGTCTTGTAGCTGATCTTGTCCGGTTCATGGCGGTTGCGCAGGTAGGTCGGGATCGAGTCCATGGGGCCGGGGCGGTACAGGCTGATCAGAGCGATGACATCTTCAAGGTTCTGCGGCTGCAGACCGGCCAGAACCTGCTTCATGCCCGAAGATTCGAGCTGGAACACGCCCTCCGTCTCGCCCTGTCCCAGCATTTTGTAAGTGTCCGGGTCGTCGTAATCGAGCTTTGCAACGGAAAAGTCCGGGTCCTTTTTCTGGACAGCCACTTCGGCGTCCCGGATGACGGTCAGGGTGCGCAGACCAAGGAAGTCCATCTTCAGCAGACCCAGCTCCTCGATCTCGGTCATATTGAACTGGGTCACGGGGAGACCGTCGTTGGTGGCCAGCGGCAGATAGTAATCCGTCGGCTCCGGCGTAATGACAACGCCCGCCGCGTGGGTGGAGGCATGGCGCGGCATTCCCTCCACTTTCAGGGCGGTGTCGATCAGCTCCGTCACCTTCGGGTCGGTATCATACATCCGCTTCAGCTCCGGCGAGACCTCCAACGCGCGTCTCAGCGTCATTTTCAGCTCCATCGGGACCTGTTTTGCCACCACATCCACGTCCTGATACGGCATTCCCATCACGCGGCCCACGTCGCGGATGGCGTTGCGGGCGGCCATGGTGCCAAAGGTGACGATCTGTGCCACATGGTCGGCACCGTATTTGCGGTTGACGTAGTCGATGACCTCCTGCCGGCGCTCGTAGCAGAAGTCCACGTCGAAATCGGGCATACTGACACGTTCCGGGTTCAAGAAGCGCTCGAAGATCAGGTTGTAGCGGATAGGGTCGATGTCGGTGATGCCGACGCTGTAGGCCGCAATGCTGCCCGCGCCGGAACCACGGCCGGGGCCCACCGGAATGCCCTGACTCTTGGCGTAGTTGATATAATCCCAGACGATGAGGTAGTAGTTGGTATAGCCCATGGTTTTGACCACACCGATCTCGTACGTCAGGCGATCCTTGTTGGCTTGCGGGACATGGGGGCCGTACCGGCGCTCCAAGCCATCCCAGCAGAGCTTTTCAAAGAACTCCTGATTGTCCATCCCATTCGGGGCTTTGTAGTAGGGGATCTTGGTGTGGCCGAACTCGAAATCAAAATTGCACTGATCTGCGATGATCTGGGTGTTGGAGCAAGCCTCCGGCACCATGGCGAACAGATCATACATCTCATCCGTCGTCTTGACGTAGAATTCGTCGGTCTGGAACTCCATTTTGTCGGCGTCCTGCATGGTCTTGCCGGTCTGGATGCAAAGCAGGATGCTCTGCATCTTGGCATCGTCCCTGCGTAGATAGTGAGCGTCGTTCGTAGCCGCCATGGGGATGCCCGTTTCCCGCGCCAGCTTGATGAGCTGGGGCAGAACGATGGTGTCCTCTTCAAGGCCGTGGTCCTGCAGTTCAATGTAGTAATTGCCCTCGCCGAACAGGTCACGATACCACAGCGCTGCCGTCTTGGCGCGCTCATAGTCACCTGCGAGGATGGCTTGAGGGATCTCGCCTGCAAGGCACGCCGACAGGCAGATCAGGCCCTCATGGTACTGCTCCAGCAGCTGTTTGTCCACACGGGGCTTGGAGTAAAAGCCTTCGGTAAAGGCCGCCGAGACCATTTTGATCAGGTTTTTGTAGCCCGTTTCGTTTTTGCACAGCAGGATCAGGTGATTGTTGCCGTCGATCTTGTTGACCTTATCGAAACGGGTGCGGGTGGCAACGTAGACTTCGCACCCGATGATGGGCTTGATGCCCGCCTTTTTGGCCGCCTTATAAAACTGCACGCAGCCGTACATCACGCCGTGGTCGGTGCAGGCAATGGCGGTCTGGCCGCACTCCTTCACCCGATCCATCAGTTGATCGATGCGGCATGCGCCGTCCAGCAAGCTGTATTCCGTATGGATATGGAGGTGGGCAAACTCCCGCCCAAGGTGATTGTTTTCGCTGATCTCGGTCAATGCTGTTCCTCCTGTTCCATACGCTCCCGCATCGACTGCGCGAGGACTTCCAGTTTCTTCATCCGGTGGGAAAGGCCGGATTTGCTCACCGGCGGGTCAAAGCAAGCGCAGAGCGCCGCCAGCGAGAGATCCGGGTTCTCCATCCGTTTGGCAGCCGCTTCCTGCAAGACCTCCGGCAGAGTTTCCAGCGCCTTTTGTTCCTGCAAAAAGCGGATTGCTTTTAAAGTTTGTGCGTTGGCACGTGCCGTTTTACCCAGATTGGCAGTATCGCAATTGGTGTGGCGATTGATCTGGTTGCGCACCTGCTTCATGGCTTTCTGCGCCCCGATCCGCTGCGCCGCCTGTGCCGCGCCCATAAACGCCAGAATGCGCTCCACGTTGGCGCAGCTCTTGACGTAAACGAGGTTCACGCCGTTGCGGCGGGTGCGGTGGGGCGCAAATTCATGCTCGGCCAAAAGGGCTTCAAAATCCTTGGCAAGGTTGGTGCGGCTCGTCAGAAATTCGAGATTGTATTCTTTTTGTGGGTCGGTCACGGTGCCGCCGCAGAGGAAGGCCGCGCCGATGTAGGCGCTGACGCAGGTCTGGCAGCGGATCAGCTTGGGGTCGATCTGTAAGCTCGTCTCGCTGCCGGTGGTGCCGAACAGCTCATGCAACCGCACCACCTGTTCCGGCTCCCGGATGCCAAATTCGTACACCACGCCGCTGGGGCGGCTTTTTTCGGTGATGGTTCCCTGCACGCCGCAGCGGGCAAACAATTGCTCGGCCACACGGGCGGTCAGTTCCTGCTCGGTCTGGAGCACGAGGCCCTTGGCGTCGAAATACTTGGCAAAACAGGCGATGCCGTAAGCCGCCGCGCGGACGCAGCAGTCCTTTTGCAGCTGCAAACTGCGCTGCGCGATCTCTTCCCGCGCTTGGGATGCAAAACTCATGTTTCTTTCCTTCTTTTTCTGCCGGTCAGCGGGAAGCGTCACGGTGCTGGACGCCGGGCTGATAGCCAAGCTTCTCACAGTATTCCGCGATCTTCCGCGCAAAGGTGATGGAGCGGTGCTTGCCGCCGGTACAGCCCACCGCAATGGTCAACTGGCTTTTGCCCTCTTTCACATAGAGCGGCAGGGCATATTCCAAAAATGCCTCGTACCGGCGCAGCAGCTCCTGCGCCTCCGGGTGGCCCATCACAAAATCCACGACCTCCTGATCGAGGCCGGTCTTGAATTTCAGCTCCGGCACATAGAAGGGATTGGGCAGACAACGCACATCCAGCACAAGGTCGGAATCCGCCGGGACGCCGAACTTGAACCCGAAGGACATGATGGTGAGCCGCATGGCATTCTTTGCCCCGCCGTTCTGTACAAAGAGTTCGCAGATGCGCTCCTTGTTCTGCGCCGTGGAGAGAAGGGCCGTATCAATGATATAATTGGCGCGCTCCTTGAAAGGGCGGAGGATCTGGTGCTCTTTCTGGAAGGCTTCCCGCGTGGAGATGCCCTCGGCAATGCTGATCGGGTGGCGGCGGCGGGTCTCGCTGTAGCGGCGCATCAGCACATCGTCCGGTGCGTCCAAGAAGAGGATCTCGTAGGAGATGCCCTGCTTGTCCAGCAGACCCAGCGCCTTTTCGATCTCCTCGCTGGAGCGGCAGCCGCGGACGTCCATCGACAGGGCGACCCGCTTGAGCTGATTGTCTCCAGCCATGGAAAAGGCGGTGATGCTCGGCAAAAGCTCCGCAGGGACATTATCGATGCAGAAAAAGCCGATATCCTCCAGCGCGTTCATTGCCACAGACTTTCCCGCGCCGGAAAGTCCGCTCACGATCAGAAGCTCCATACTTGTTCCCTCTTATGCTTTTACGACACGAATTTCTTTTTCCAGTTCGTACCCGGTCTTTTCCTTTACAATGGCCCGCACCTCATCGCACAGCGCCAGAACGTCGGCGCAGGTCGCGCCGCCCATGTTTACCACAAAGCCGCAGTGCTTCTCGCTGACGGCAGCGCCGCCGTGGCGGTAGCCCCGCAGACCGCACTGGTCGATAAGGGCCGCCGCGAACGCACCCGCCGGGCGCTTGAAGGTGCTGCCCGCGCTGGGTTTGTCCAGAGGCTGCTTTTCCACCCGCTTGGCCATCAGCTCGTTCATCCGGGCACGGATGGCTTCCGGGTCGCCCCGTTTCAGGTGGAACTGTGCACTCAGGATGCAGCCGCCGTTTTCCTCAAAGATGCTGTGCCGGTAGGCAAGGTCCAGCTTCGCGGCCTCCTCCGTCACGATCTGGCCCTCTTGGGTCAGATAGGTCACCTTGTCCAGCACGTCCTTCATCTCGCCGCCGTAGGCTCCGGCGTTCATGTAGACGGCTCCGCCGACGGTGCCGGGGATGCCGTAGGCAAATTCCAGCCCGGTCAGGCCGTTTTCCAACGCCGCAGCGCACAGAGCCGAAAGCTTCAGCCCCGCACCGGCTGCCACGGCATCGTAGACCTCGCCCGGCGCGGCGCCCGGATGATAGACGTTTTCCAAAATGCCGATTCCCATTTTCAGGGCGGTTGTATCAATGACAACGCCGTGGTACCCGGCATCCTCAAACAGGATGTTGCTGCCGTTGCCCAGCAGATAATACTTTACGCCGCATTCCCTGCACAAGGCGATGGTACGGCAAAGCTGCTCTTCGGTCTCCGGCTGGGCGAATACATCCGCCGGGCCGCCGATCTTAAAGGTGCAGTGGGCGGCCAGCGGCTCATTTTCCCGATACGCGATGCCCTCAGCCCGCAGCTGTTGTTTCAGTTGTTCCATAAACTCGTTGTTCCTCTTTCCGGGTGTTATTCCATGGTGCCTTCCAAGCCCAGCCGGATGAGCAGCTCCTTCGCGGCGTTATAGCCCATCTTCTTCTGGCGGTTGTTGATGGCTGCCGTCTCCAGCACAACGGCAAGGTTGCGTCCCGGCGAAACAGGGATGCTGGTGCTGGGGATGTTGACGCCCAGAATTTCGTAGTATTCGCTCTCAAGGCCGGTACGCTGGTAATTCTTGGTGGGGTCCCAAGCCTCCAACTGAACGACCAGATCGAGGCTTTCGCTCACCTTGACCGCGCCCACACCGAACACGCGGGCCACATTGACGATGCCGATGCCGCGCAGTTCGATGAAGTGGCGGATGTTCTCCGGAGCCGTGCCCATGATTTGCCGGTTGGAGACTTTGCGCAGCTCCACAGCGTCGTCGGCCACAAGGCGGTGGCCGCGCTTGACCAGCTCAATGGCCAGCTCGCTCTTGCCGATACCGCTGTCACCGAGGATGAGGATGCCTTCGCCGTACACTTCCACCAGCACGCCGTGGCGGGTGATGCGGGGGGCCAGCTCCAAGTTCAGCACGCTGATCAGGCTGCCCATCAGGGTGCAGGTCGTCTCATTGGAGCGCAGCAGGGCCACGCCGTGCTTCTTGGCCAGTTCCTGCATCTCCGGGAAGGGTTTCAGCTCCTCGCTGCGGCCGACGATCACAGCCGGCGGCTGCTGGCGGAACAGCTGGTCCAGCGCTTCATAGCGCTTTTCCGGGGAAAGGCCGGACAGAAAATTCATCTCGGCCAGACCCATGATCTGCAGCCGAAGCTTATCAAAATAATCGTAGTAGCCCGCCAGAAACAGACCCGGACGGTTGACTTCCGCGACCTCAACGCTGATGTTTTCGAGGTCCTGCGGCGCATAGACCACATCCATGCTGACTTTTTCGGTCAGCTTCTTGAGCGAAACGGTAAAATTCGCCATCGTTCTTCCTCCTGCGTAGTTTCCTCTCTGCGGATCACACATCTGCCCAGATCGGAAGAGCACACGTCTGAACTCCAGTCACGAGTACTGATCTC
>OCQM01000267.1_pt1 | contig 11239 bp, 8 predicted proteins | sample 1538431 | NCBI WGS metagenome assembly OCQM01 (sample SAMN04571691, study PRJEB22368) | human gut metagenome | biome: human gut; material: stool | host: Homo sapiens | place: Luxembourg | collected 2012-06-29
AAAAATCCAAAATCAAAGTATCTGACGGAGAATCGTTGGAAAATACTGTAAAGAAAAATAACTTTACGGGGCTTTCTGCCATCATTCCGGGGCAGGCGGACCCGGGCACCCTCCCGCCGCAGCCCGCTCCGGCCCCGGCGGCTCCCGCAAAGCCCGCAACGAAGGCATCTGCACCTGCTGTGCCGGAAAAACTGACGGCTGCGGCACAGCCCCGCTGGAAACAGAGCAGCGTGGATGCCGACATCCTGGACCCCTTTATTACCCTGCACAGCCCGGCTGCCCCGCAGGAAAAGCCTGCTGAACCCTTCCGTGCGGCGGCCAGCGAAACACAGTTGGACGTGGAACCGGATTTCGGTGAGACAAAAGTGCAGGCAGGCTGGAACCACATGGCGGCCTGGGACCCACAGCCTGCCGTTCCGGTGAAAGAGCCGGAAAAGCCCGCAGCGCCGGTACAGCCTGCACGGGAGGAACCGGAAGCAGCTGCCGAAGAGCCGGTGGAGCCGGAGCAGATGAACTTTGCCCCCGCCGACGGCCCGGAGCCGCTGCGCTATGTGGGCGAGGTGTTCCGTACCTATATCCTGGCCGAGCGCGGCGACGAACTGTGCCTCATCGACAAGCACGCTGCCCATGAGCGCCAGCTGTACGAAAAGCTGGCAGCCAACTACGGCAATGTGCCCAGTCAGATGCTGCTGGAGCCGACGGCCATTGACCTGTCTGCAGAGGAAAAACAGGCCCTGCTGGATCATGTGCCCCTGCTGGAAAACGCAGGGCTGGAGATCGCGGACTTTGGCGGCAACACGGTGGTGCTGCGGGCGGTCCCGGCCGATGTGGAACCGCAGAACGCCGAAAGCCTGCTCATTGAGATCGCCAACAAGCTGCTCAAGGGCGGCCACGACGCACTGAACGAGCACACCGAGTGGGTGCTACATTCCATCTCCTGCCGTGCGGCCATCAAGGCGGGGGACAAGTCCTCCCCGCAGGAGCTGCTGGCGCTGGCCGAAAAGATCCTTTCCGGCGAAGTGCCGCCTTTCTGCCCTCACGGCCGCCCCTGCGTGCTCAAGTTGACCCGAAAGGAGCTGGAAAAGCAGTTTGGACGCATCGTATAAACACCCGGTCGTTGCAGTGGTGGGCCCCACGGCCACCGGCAAAACGGCCTTGGGCGTAGCGCTGGCCGAACAGTTCGGGGGCGAAGTAATCAGCGCGGACTCCATGCAGATCTACAAGGGTCTGGATGTGGGCACCGCCAAGGTCACGCCCGAGGAGACCCACGGCATCCCGCACCACGGGGTGGACATCCTGGAACCGGACGCACCATTCAGCGTGGCAGATTTCACTGCCATGGCGGGCCGCCTGGAGCAGGAGATCGCGGGCCGGGGTCATCTGCCCATTCTGGTGGGCGGCACCGGTTTATATGTACAGAGCTTTCTGTACGGTGTGCGCTTTACCGAAGAAAAAGCACCGGCCGGTCTGCGGGAGCAGCTGGCAGAAGAGCTGGCCCAGAAGGGCGGTGCCGCCCTTTACGCCGAGCTGCAGCAGGTGGACCCGGAAGCGGCGGCTGTCATCCACCCCAACAATCAGGTGCGGGTGCTGCGGGCGCTGGAACATTACCGCGCCACCGGCAAAAAGCTCAGCGAGCAGAAGGCGGCATCCCTGCCGCCGGAACGCCCCTACCGCAGCCTGATCTTAGGGCTGGATTTCCCGGACCGGGCGGCGTTGTATCGCCGCATCGACCTGCGGGTGGACAAAATGCTGGATGCCGGTCTGCTGGCGGAGGCAGAGCTGGTCTGGAACAACCGCAGCCGCTTCCGCACGGCAGCACAGGCCATCGGCTACAAGGAGTTTTTTCCGTATTTTGAGCAGACGGCCTCGCTGGAAGCCTGCGCGGACAAGCTCAAGCAGGCCTCCCGCAACTACGCCAAGCGGCAGCTGACCTGGTTCCGCCACATGGACGGCGTGGTCTGGCTGGATGCCGGGGCACCGGAGATGCAGCAGTGTGCTTGCCGTACCGTACAGGAATTTTTGTCGAAAGGATGATGGATAATGGCCGATAGGGCAGAAAAAAGCCGGAGGGACCGCAGGGAGCCGCATCCGCTGGCGGTGCTGGCCGGGGTGTTGGCGGCATTTTTGCTGCTGGCTGCATGCTATGTGGGATATCAGGCCCTGCACATCCTCTTCCCGCAGAATGTATATGAGACCGCACTGCCGGCCACTGTGTCGGACAACGTGGAGGCCGACGGTGTGCTGCTGTTTGATGAGGTATATGTTTCCGGCAGCGGCATGCTGGGATATCTCGCGGCCGACGGCGAACGCGTCTCGGCCGGGACGGCTGTGGCGGAGATCTACAGCGATGCTTCCCAGGCGGTGCTGCGCCAGCAGCTCACCCAGCTGACCGAGCAGATCGACCTGCTGCAGCGCTCCCAGAACACCACCTCCCTGCAGCTGGACGCCCTGCTGCGGGAGCGCTCGGCGGCCCTTTATGACATGATGGACGAGCTGGATGCCGGAGCATACGACGAGGTGAGCAGCGGTGCCAATGCCTACCTGCTGGCCCAGAACAAGCTCTGGATCGCCACCGGCGATTCCGCCAACTTTACCGATCAGGTCACGGCTCTGACCCAGCAGGCCCAGAGCGTGCAGGCCCAGCTGGGCAACCCCGCCCAGATCACCGCCCCGCAGACCGGCTACTTTGTCCGGGCGTCCAGTAGCGGGCGGCTCAATGCCGGGGCCGACGACATCCTTGCACAGGACCCGGCTCAGCTCAAGGCGTATCTGGATTCTAACCCCACCCTGCCGCTGGACGGCTGTGCCGGCAAGATCGTTTCCGGCTTCACCTGGCGCTATGTGGGCGTGTGTTCGGCCGAACAGGGCCAGAAGCTGCTGGGGCAGAACGGCAAGCAGCTGAGTTCCAGTGTGCAGATCCGCTTCCCCGGCCAGACGGACAGATCCTTCAAGGCCACCGTTTCGGAGGTGACCATTGATGAAGAACAGGGCCTGGCTCGCTTTGTGCTCACCTGCAACGTCATCAACGGCGATGTGCTCTGCCTGAACCACGCAGCAGCCCGCATCTCGGTGGGGGAGAGCACCGGCCTGCGTATCCCGGCTTCGGCGGTGCACTACCTCAAGGAGGACGGCACCGAGGCAGAGACGCAGGGCGAAAACTACATCCCAGGCGTGTACGTCAAGTACGGCAACATCGCCCGCTTCTGCAAGATCGACCCCGTGGACAACGATCATCCGCTGGTGACCGATGGCGATTACATCCTCGTTTTGCCCAAGGGAACCGACGGTTCGGTGAGTCAGGTGCGGCTTTATGACGAAATAATCGTTTCCGGACAAAATTTGTACGACGGAAAACTTTTGTAGTTATTGACATCCGTGTCAAAAAATCCGATAATAGTAAAAGCTATTTGCATTCTTTTGCAAAGTATGCCGGGCAGCCCGGCGCTGCCTGAATGAAAGGAGCAGATCATTATGTCTTTGGTAGATAGCCTCAAGAAGGGCCTGTTTGGTTCAGAGGACGAGTACGAGGATCAGTACATTGACGACGGCCCCCAGATGGTGAACAACAACAACGGTGTCGGCTTGGGCGCAGATGACGAGACCGAAGAGCCGGCCGAGGGTGCCAAGAAGAACAAGGTGGTCAACATCCACGCCACCACCCAGCTCAAGGTGGTCCTGGTCAAGCCGGAGCGCTTTGAGGATGCCAGCACCATTGCGGACCATCTGAACAACAAGCGCACCGTCGTGCTGAACCTGGAGTCCACCAACAAGGAAGTGTCCCGCCGTCTGGTGGACTTCCTGTCCGGTGTGGCCTATGCCAACAACGGCCAGATCAAGCGTGTGGCCAACAGCACCTTCATCATCACCCCGTACAACGTAGACATCATGGGTGACCTGCTGGACGAGCTGGAGAACAATGGCGCGTTCTATTGATCCGGTCGTTCATGCAGTCCGGGGCTTTGTCCCGGCCCGCACCGATGAAGAGCGCTTTCTCATGCGGCATATCGAGGACCTTGCCCGCACGGCCCAGTCCCGCGGCATTGCCCGGTATTCCGGTTTCCTGAGCGACCGCGAGCAGGAGCTTGCCCGTGCCGCTCTGGGCCGCGCCGGGCTGGAAGAAGGCTTCCGCTTTGACGGCGGCTGGCCGGAGGCGGAACGCCGGATCCTCTGCCTGGAACCGGAGTACAGCTACCCGGAAAACCCCATCTGCTGTGTGCAGCTGCAGTGCCGTGCACAGGCCGGTGCTGTGCTGCCCGCCCACAAGGACTACCTTGGCAGCCTGATGGGGCTGGAGATCCGGCGCGAGGCGCTGGGCGACATCGTTCTGCCGCCGGATGCGCCCGGCACGGCCTATGTGTTCGCATTGGAACCGGCAGCCCGGCTGATCTGTCAGGAACTGCTGCAGGCAGGCCGCACCGAGCTGGCCACCCGACTGCTGGCACCGGACGAGGTGCCGGAGTTCCGGACGGCAGAGCGCCGGAAATGCACCGCAACGGTGTCGTCGCTGCGGCTGGACGCCGTGCTGGCCGCCATGCTGCGTTGCAGCCGTGGGCAGGCCAGTGAGCTGGTCACCGCAGGCCGGGTGGAGATCAACCATCTGCCGGCGGAAAAGCCGTCGGCCCCGGTGTACGAGGGCGATGTGTTCACGGTGCGCGGCAAGGGGCGCTTTGCTCTGACGGCTCTGCCCGGAAAGAGCAAAAAGGAACGACTGATCATTGAGTTTTTTCAATATTGAAAGCAATTGGAGGAAAGAATTATGCTGACCCCGCAGGATGTCCGCTCCGTGCAATTTGAAAAAAACCTCCGCGGCTACCGCACGGAGGACGTAGACCGTTTTCTGGACAAGATCGAGGAGCAGCTGCAGCAGGATGATGCGCAGGCGGAGCAGCTCCGCAAGCAGATCGCAGATCTGACGGCGGAAAACCAGCGCCTGCATCGGGAACTGCAGAGCTATGAGGCGGACGGCGAGATGCTCAAGAGTGCACTGATCAATGCGCAGCGCATGGGCGAGAACGTCATTCGTGAAGCCAACCAGAAGGCCGAGGAGATCATCCACCGTGCCAACCTGCGCGGCGACGACATCATCCGTGACGCCAACGAGCTGCTGCAGAAGGCAAGCGACCGCGCCGACGAGATCGAGAGCGAGGCCAACGACAAGCGTCTGGCCGAAGAGCGCGAATATGACCGTGTGCGGCTGGAAGTGACCCGCTTCAAGTCCGACGTGCTCAACCTGTACCGCAGCCATGTGGAGAGCCTGAGCCGTCTGCCGGAGTTCCAGAAGGACGAGAAGGCTGATGCCGACAAGAAGGCCGCGAACGAGCCTGCCGAACCTGCCGCAGAAGAGTCCGTGGAGGACCAGGCAGCTGTCCAGCAGCCTGAGGCGGAGGCCCCTGCACAGGAGCCGGACACCGCCGGCAAGGAAACCGATTCTGCCGCTGATGCCGAGGACGACAAGGCGGCTGAGAGCAGTGAGGATTTCTGGGAAAAAGATGAAAGCCAGCTCAAGCTGGATCCTCCTGCGGATGCAAAGCCGGACGGACCGGACTATGATGCCTTCCAGGGCGTCAAGTTCAGCGAGTAAGGCGCGTGTCCATAAGCAAATATAGAGGAGAGTGTAACCATTGGCTAAGAACAAATCTCAGTACGACAGTACCCTGAATCTGCCCAAGACTCTGTTTGAGATGCGTGCCGGTCTGCCCAAAAAGGAGCCGGTCATGCTCAAGGATTGGGACGACAACGACCTGTACAATCAGCTCATGAAGCACAACGAGGGCAAGCCGCAGTTCATCCTGCATGACGGCCCTCCGTATGCAAACGGCAACATCCACATGGGCACCGCCCTGAACAAGATCATCAAGGATATCATCATCCGTGACAAGAACATGGAGGGCTATCAGGCTCCCTATGTGCCCGGTTTTGATACCCACGGCCTGCCCATCGAGCTGAAGGCTCTGTCCTCCGTCGGCGACAAGAAGAAGGACATCTCCAAGCTGGAGCTGCGCCAGATCTGCGAAAAGTTTGCCACCGAGCACATCGACATCATGAGCGACCAGTTCAAGCGTCTGGGCGTCATCGGTGATTTCGAGCACCCCTACCTGACCCTGAAGCCTGAGTTTGAGGCACGCCAGATCGAGATCTTTGGCGAGATGGCCAAGAAGGGCTACATCTACAAGGGCCTGAAGCCCGTGTACTGGTGCCCGGACTGCCGCACGGCTCTGGCAGAGGCCGAGATCGAGTACGGCGAGGACGACTGCGATTCCATCTTCGTGCGTTTCCACGTCTCTCAGGACCCCAACGGTGTGCTGGCAAAGCACGGCATCCCGATGGACAAGACCTACTTTGTGATCTGGACCACCACCACCTGGACTCTGCCCGCCAACGAGGCCATCTGCCTCAACGGCCAGTTTGAGTACTCCTTCGTCAAGATCGGCGAGGAGTACCACATCATGGCCACCGATCTGGTCAAGAGCGTCATGGACGCCTGCCACATCGAGAACTACGAGATCGTGGGCGAGCCCGTTTCCGGCGCTGAGTTCGAGCTGATGCGCTATAACCACGTCTACCTGCCCAAGGAGGGCTGGGTCATTCTGGGCGACCACGTCACGCTGGAAAGCGGTTCCGGCTGCGTTCATACCGCAGGCGGCCACGGCGTGGATGACTTCAACGTCTGCCAGAAGTACCCCCAGGTGCCCATCACCGTCCCCGTGGACGATGGCGGTTACCTGACCGACCTGGCCGGCAAGTACGCAGGTCAGCGTGTCTGGGCAGCCAACAAGACCATCCTGGCCGACCTGACCGCTTCCGGTGCCGTGATGGGCCAGCTGCACATCAAGCATCAGTACCCGCACTGCTGGCGCTGCCATCACCCCATCATCTTCCGTGCCACCGAGCAGTGGTTCTGCTCCATCGCCAAGTTCCGCGAGGACGTGTACAAGGCCATCGACACGGTCACTTGGATGCCCGACTGGGGCCATGACCGCATGACCGGCATGGTGCGCGACCGCAACGACTGGTGCATCAGCCGTCAGCGTACCTGGGGCGTGCCCATCCCGGCCTTCTACTGCAAGAAGTGCGGCACCTACCACATCACGGATGCCACCATCAAGGCGGTCAGCGACCTGTTCCGCAAGGAGGGCTCTGATGCCTGGTACAAGTACGAGGCCGAGCAGATCATCCCCGCAGGCGAAGTCTGCGAGAAGTGTGGCGCTTCCGAGTGGACCAAGGACACCGACATCATGGATGTGTGGTTCGACTCCGGTTCTACCCATGCCGCTGTGCTGGAAGAGCGTCCCGAGCTGCATTTCCCCGCCGATATGTACATGGAGGGCGGCGACCAGTTCCGTGGCTGGTTCCAGTCCAGCCTGCTGACCAGTGTTGCCTCCAAGGGCTGCGCACCCTATAAGTCCGTTCTGTGCCACGGCTGGGTCGTGGACGAGCAGGGCAAGCAGATGCACAAGAGCGCCGGCAACGGCGTGGAGCCCAGCGAGATCATCAAGGACTACGGCGCTGATATCATCCGTCTGTGGGTGGCTTCTTCCGACTACACCGTGGATGTGCGTGCCGGCAAGAACATCTTCAAGCAGCTGAGCGAGGCTTACCGCAAGATCCGCAACACCGCCCGCTTCATCCTGGGCAACCTGGACGGCTTTGATCCCAACACCGATTGTGTGGCAGATGATCAGCTGCAGGAGATCGACCGCTGGGCACTGGCCGCTCTGGACGACCTGATCGTCAACACCAGCGCAGGCTACGCCGTGTACGACTTCAACAAGGTCTACCATGCGGTGTACAACTTCTGTGTCGTGGCCATGTCCAACTTCTATCTGGACGTCACCAAGGACCGTCTGTACTGCACCAACGGTGCTGCCCGCAAGGCCGCACAGACCACCATGTACAAGATCCTGGTGGCTCTGGATAAGATCATTGCCCCCATCCTGTGCTTCACCAGCCAGGAGATCTGGGACTTTATGCCTAAGACCGAGGGCATGAACAAGTATGTGGTGTTCGAGGACATGCCCAAGGCCGGTCAGTATGCCGCCGACGATGCCTTCAAGGCCAAGTGGGCTCAGCTCATCGCTGTGCGTGACGAGGTCAAGAAGGTGCTGGAGCAGGCCCGTGCCGAAAAGATCATCGGTGCTTCTCTGGAAGCTGCCGTTACCCTGTACTGCAATGATGCCGTCTATGATCTGCTGAACAGCATCCCCATGGATGAGCTGGCCGACCTGATGATCGTCTCCCAGGTGGAGCTGGTCAAGGGCGAAGGCGGTGCTGCCAGCGCCGTCGAAGGCCTGGGCGTTGCAGCGGCCCACGCCACCGGCGAAAAGTGCGAGCGCTGCTGGAAGTATTCTGCTACCATCGGCAGCCACGCCGCACATCCCACCCTGTGCGCACGCTGCGCCAGCGTTGTGGAAGCCTAAAATTTATCAGAAACACGATCGTTTTTGAGGGCGGCGCTCCCTTATACCGGGGAGCGCCGTTTTTTCATACCGGATCGTTTGGGAGTAACCTATGGCATTTGTACTTTTCAATCTGGCCGCGGTGGCGGCGCTGGTGGGCATCGACCAGCTCATCAAGCTGTGGGCATCCAATGTGCTGCAGCCGGTAGGGGCCATGCCGCTCATCCCGCATGTGGTGGAGCTGCGGTTCGTGCTCAATCAGGGCATGGCGTTCAGCCTGCTCAGCGGCAAGCAGCTGTTCCTCATTGCTGCAACCAGTGTAGCTCTGCTGTTGGTAGCCTACGCGCTGTTTTTCCGCAGCCGGGGCAAATACCTGCAGCAGGCGGCGCTCATTCTGGTGCTGGGCGGCGGCATTGGCAACCTGATCGACCGCGTGCTCAACGGCGAAGTGGTGGACTACATCAACCTGCTGTTCATGCGGTTCGCCGTGTTCAACTTTGCAGACATCTGCGTGTGTGTAGGCGTGGCGCTCTGGGTGCTGGTGATCTTTCTGGAAGAGAGCCACTCCGGCAATGCCGACGCCCCGAAGGAGCCGTAAACCATGGAACAGCGTGAATTTGTGGTGGAGCAGGAGACGGCGGGCCAGCGCATTGACCGCTTCCTCAGCGGTGAGGACACTGGCCTGTCCCGCTCGGCGCTGCAGGCACTGGTAGCTGACGGCCATGTGCAGTGCAACGGCAAGACCGTGGCCAAAAGTCTCAAGCTGAAAGCAGGGGACACCGTGCTGCTGGAGATCCCGGACGCAAAGCCCATCGAGGCCGTTCCGCAGGAGATCCCGCTGGATATCGTGTATGAGGACGCCCACCTGCTGGTGGTCAACAAGCCCAAGGGCATGGTGGTGCACCCGGCCCCCGGCAACCCGGACGGCACGCTCGTCAACGCGCTGCTTTACCACTGCGCGGGGCAGCTGTCGGGCATCGGCGGGGCCATCCGCCCGGGCATCGTCCACCGCATTGACAAGGACACGAGCGGCCTTCTCGTCGTTGCCAAAAATGATGCCGCCCATCAGGCGCTCAGCGCCCAGATGAGCGTACACAGCATCCACCGCGTCTACCATGCCGTGGTGTACGGTAACCTCAAGGAGGACGAGGGCTTTGTGGAAAAGTGGCTCGGACGCGACCCGCGGGACCGCAAGAAAATGGCCGTTCTGGCCGAGAACGCGGCGGGAGCCAAGTATGCCTACACGGGCTGGCAGGTGCTGGAACGCTGCGGCAATTTCACTTACATTGCGTGCAAATTTAAAGACCGGGCGCACCCATCAGATTCGTGTACACATGGCCTCGACGGGGCATCCGTTGGCAGGGGATGCTGTGTACGGCCCCAAAAACTGCATCAAATCGCTGAATGGCCAGTGCCTGCACGCCAAGGAGCTGGGCTTTGTCCACCCGCGGACAGGGGAGTGGATGCAGTTTGATTCGCCCCTGCCGCCCTATTTTACAGAGCTTCTGACACGGTTAAGAAAGGAACATCGCGCATGAAACCACCCCTAAGCGATACCCTTGTGATCTGTGATATGGATAATACATTGCTGACGGCCAAGGAAGGCATCCCCGCCTGCAACCGCGCGGTCATCCAGCTGTACACCGGCATGGGGGGGCTTTTCACGGTGGCAACGGGCCGCCCGCCGGAGTCCATCCGCGCGGCGCTGGGGAACATCCGCCTGTCGCTGCCGGCCATCTCCTGCAACGGGGCGCTGCTGTATGATTTTTCCGCCGAGTCGGTGCTGCACCGCTCGACGCTGAACCGCGAGCAGGCGACGACGGCCATCCTTGACATCCTGAACAAGTTCCCGCATATAGGCGTGGAGGTCATGGCCGGAAACGGCGAGATGTTCGTCATCCATGCCAATGAGGTGACCCACGCCCATCAGGTGGACGAGCACCTCGGCAGCATTGCCTGCCCGGTGGAGAGTGTGCCCGACGGCTGGGTCAAGGTCGTCTTTGCCTCTGACCCGGAGAGCATCCGCAAGCTGGGCCAGTACGCCAAGACGCGGTACTACGGGCGGGAAAACTACTTCCTGGCCACGAACAGCATTTACTTAGAGATCATGCCCAGCGGCGTCAGCAAGGCCAGCGGTCTGCATGACCTGTGCGCCCTCATGAGCAAATCCATGAAGAACACCGTCGTTATCGGTGATTACTACAATGACCTGGAGATCATGCGGGAGGCCGGCTACGCCGTGGCTGTCGCCAACGCACCGGCAGAGGTCAAGGCTGCCGCCGACCATGTGACGACCTGCACCTGCGCCGAGGGCGCAGTGGGGGAGTATCTGTACAGCCTGATCGGCAGAGCCGAGGGACGTGAGGTTTGACGATGAAGGTCAGCGAATTGATGAACCCCAAGGGCGTACTGCTCTATGCAAAGATCGATAACTCTGCCGACGCGCTCGGCATTCTGGTCGAGCTGCAGGAGGGCATCGGCGTTATCACCAACGGCAATGCCTACTACAATGCGGTCAGCTACCGGGAAACGTTCGGCGGCACAACGGCCATCGGGGGCGGCATTGCGCTGCCCCACGCCTGCAACGCGGGCGTGTCCGCACCGGGCATCTCGGCGCTGCTGCTGCGCCGCGGTGTCGACTGGGGCGCACCGGACGGGGAACCCGTGGATCTTGTGTTCATGATCGCTGTTCCGCCGGGCAGTGAGAGCCTGCATCTGCAGATTCTGGCGCGGCTCGTAAACCTTCTGAGCCGCAGCGACCTTGTGGAAAGCCTGCGCACAGCCAGCAACCCCCACCGCTTTGTGGAGCTGATCGCCAAGGCGGAAAACGCCTGCTTTGCGGA
>OCQM01000270.1_pt1 | contig 11180 bp, 10 predicted proteins | sample 1538431 | NCBI WGS metagenome assembly OCQM01 (sample SAMN04571691, study PRJEB22368) | human gut metagenome | biome: human gut; material: stool | host: Homo sapiens | place: Luxembourg | collected 2012-06-29
CCACCGAGATCTACACTCTTTCCCTACACGACGCTCTTCCGATCTGTTTTCTGGAGTTTCCGGGATTACAGGGTCACCTTGTGGTAGACCTTCTTGCCCTTCTTGATGACGATGCCCTTGGTGAGTTGGTCTGCGGTGAAGCTGACGGTGGGAGCTGCGACCTTCTCACCATCGACGAGGACGCCGCCCTGCACGACCAGACGGCGGGCTTCGCCGTTGGAAGCGGCCAGACCGGCCTTGACCATCAGGGTCAGGATGCCGATGGAGCCATCGGTCAGGTCCGCCTCGGTCAACTGGGTGGCGGGCATATGCTCGGTATCTGCGGCACCGCTGAACAGGGCGCGGGCGGCCTCCTGTGCCTTTTCGGCCTCTTCCTTGCCGTGGACCATGCTGGTCAGCTCGTAGGCAAGGATCTCCTTTGCCTCGTTCAGGCGCTCGTCCTTCCAAGTGCTCATCTCGTCGATCTGCTCCAGCGGCAGGAAGGTCAGCATCCGAATGCACTTCATGACATCCGCATCGCCAACGTTACGCCAGTACTGATAGAACTCGAAGGGGCTGGTCTTGTTGGGGTCGAGCCAGACGGCGTTGCCCGCGGTCTTACCCATCTTCTTGCCCTGCGAATCGGTCAGCAGGGTGATGGTCATGGCGTAGGCATCCTTGCCCAGCTTGCGGCGGATCAGCTCCGTGCCGCCCAGCATGTTGCTCCACTGGTCATCGCCGCCGAACTGCATGTTGCAGCCGTAGTGCTGGAACATGTAGTAGAAGTCGTAGCTCTGCATGATCATGTAGTTGAATTCGAGGAAGGACAGGCCCTTCTCCATCCGCTGCTCATAGCACTTGGCGCGCAGCATGTTGTTGACGGAGAAGCAAGCGCCCACATCGCGCAGCAGCTCCACGTAATTCAGGTTCAGCAGCCAGTCGGCGTTGTTCAGCATCAGAGCCTTACCGTCGGAGAAGTCGATGAATTTTTCCATCTGCTTCTTGAAGCATGCCGCGTTGTGAGCAATGTCTTCCTTGGTCAGCATCTTGCGCATGTCGGTGCGGCCGGAGGGGTCGCCGATCATGGTGGTGCCGCCGCCGATCAGAGCGATAGGCTTATTGCCCGCCATCTGCAGACGCTTCATCAGGGTCAGCGCCATGAAGTGACCGGCAGTCAGGCTGTCGGCCGTGCAGTCAAAGCCGATGTAGAAGGTGGCTTTGCCGTTGTTGATGAGGTCGATGATCTCCTCATCGGTGATCTGGGCGACCAGACCGCGAGCCTTGAGTTCTTCGTAGAGAGTCATGGATAGTTCCTCCTGTTGTTGTGGGCAGAGGGAAAAGAAAACGCCCCCTGCCAAAATAAATTTGGCAGAGGGCGAGAAAAAATCGCGGTACCACCTCTGTTTGCCGCCTCCTCACGGAAACGGCCTCACGAGTGCATGCCCCAGAGTAGGACGACACTCCTGCGTTTGTAACGCTCGCACGCGGCACGGCCTACTAGAGAAAGCTTCTCATTCAGCTTGCAGCTCCGGGAGGTATTTCCCCCGCTGCTCTGCACGCCCCTTTCACCAACCGGGGCCTCTCTGGGCAGAGCGCTTCAGGGTACTTATTCCCTTCTTCGCCTTTCAACGAAAGCCAGTTTAACACATTTCCGGAAGCTTGTCAATCACGAGTTTCCCGCTCGGCAATGCCCAGCATCTCCCGCGCGTTGGCACGGGAAAGCTCGGTGACATAATCGCCGGAAATGATATGCGCCAGCGCATCCACCCGGCCCTCCTGATCAAGGGGATGGATCTCGGTATAGGTGCGCTCGTTTGCAACATTTTTCTGGATGAGCAGATGGCAGTCAGCCAGTGCAGCGATCTGTGCGGTGTGGGTGATGCAGAGGATCTGGTGGTCCTTTGCGCTCTGCTTGAGCACCTCGCCGATGCGGCTGGCAGCCTTGCCCGAAACGCCGCTGTCGATCTCATCGTAGATGACGGTGGGCACGGCGTCCTTATCCGCCATTGCGTTCTTGATGGCCAGCGTGATGCGGCTCAGCTCGCCGCCGGACGCGATCTTTGCCAGCGGCTTCGGGTCCTCACCGGGGTTGGTGGAGATATAGAATTCCACGCTGTCCTGTCCATGGCTGGCCAGCGGCCCCCTTGTGTGGCGGAGCGTCATCCGGACGCCGGGCATGTTCAGAAAATCCAGCGTGCCGGAAATTCGTTTGTTCAGCTCTTCAAAAGCTTTCAGGCGGGTCTGGGTCAGCGCCTCGGCCTTATCCCGCGCCAGCACATAAAGCCGGTGCTTTTCCGCCTGCAGCTGTTCGGCCCGCTCCTCCGAGAACTGGATGCGTTCCAGCTCTTCTCGCGCCCGCTGGCCAAAAGCGATGATGTCTTCCACCGTGTCGCCGTACTTGCGCTTGAGCTTGTAGATCCGATCGATGCGCTGTTCGATCTCGTCCAGTTCTGCATCATTTGTATCATATCCATCGAGCCGGTTGATGAGGTCGGCGGATAAATCCTTGGCGGAATAATAGAGGTCCAGCAGCTGCCCGGCGGCAGCGGAAAGGCTCCCGTCCACCTGTGCAGCGGCGTCAATGGCATTGGAAGCTTCGCCCAGCAGATCGACTGCACCGGGCGTCTCGTCGTCACCCGAAAGCAGAGCGTAGCTCTGGGAGATGCGCTCCCGGATGGTGGAGGCGTTCGCCAGCACCCTGCGGCGGGCATCCAGCGTTTCCTCTTCCCCTGCCGTCAGCGCGGCGTCCTCGATCTCCTGAACCTGATAGCTCAACAGGTCGATGCGGCGCTGTTTTTCCGCTTCATCGGTGATGATGGCATCCAGTTCCTTTTTGACCTTGATGAGTTCCCGGTAGACCGCATAATATTCCTGAAATTCTGCGCCGTTCTGGGCATAGGCGTCCAGAATGCCCTCGTGGCGGGCCGGGTTCAGCAGACCCACAGAGTCGTGCTGGCCGTTGATGTTAATCAGTCCGCCGCACAGCTCCCGCAGGATGGCCGCTGTGGCGGGCATCCCGTTGATGCGGCAGGTGCTCTTGCCCTCGGCGGTGATCTCCCGGCTCAGGGTCAGCGCGTCCGAGCGCTCGTACCCCGCCTTCTCCAGACTGTCCAGAACCGAAGGGGGCACATCGTCGAAAGCAGCGCGGATGACCGCCTTGGCAGCTCCGGTGCGCACGAGATCCTTGGACGTCCGGTTGCCGAGGATGGCGTTGATGGAATCAATCAGGATCGATTTGCCCGCGCCTGTTTCGCCGGTGAGGACGTTCAGCCCCTTTTCAAAATGCACATTGGCTTTCTGGATGACTGCAACATTTTCGATTTGCAGACTACTCAGCATGGTAATTTCTCCCGCATTATTTTTGTCCGATGTGGTGGGTCAGCTCGGTGCAGATGGTTTTGGCATCCCGTTCCGAGCGCGCCACGATCAGGAACGTATCGTCGCCGGACAGTGTTCCGACAACATTTTTCCATTTCAAAGCGTCGAACACCTCACAGGCCGCGTTCGCCATACCGGAGTAGCATTTGACGAGAACCACATGTCCGGCATAGTCCACGCCGAGGACGGATTCGTGAAAGATCGTCTCAAAACGGCCCTGAATTTTAGGGTTCAGCGCTTCGTTGTGGCTGGAAACATATCGGTAACCGGTGCTCGTCGCGGCTTTTACAAGGCTGAGTTCCCGGATATCACGGGAGATGGTGGCCTGTGTGGCGTCGAACCCTTCCTTCCGCAGATAGTCGAGCAGAGACTCCTGACGGCTGATCGGATATTCTTGGATCAGGCGCAGGATCGCCTGCTGACGCTCCCGTTTGCTTTTGGCATCGCCTCGGCTGCTGGCCATACGGTTTCCCCTTTCTATCAAAACTTACCGTCTGCCGCGCAGTTTCTGGTCAATGGCCTGAAACTGGTCGGCTTTGCTGAAAGTGATGAGCTGAACGATCTGGTCGCTCAGGCGCACCTCGGCGGTGGCACCGGCGCAGAGCGAATACCCGGCGGCACCGTCGCAGCTGATGAATACTTCCTCGTCCGCCACCTGCCCGACACAGATGTTGATCTTGCGCTCCTGCGCAAAGACCATAGCCGGGCTGGCAAGGCTGTGGGGGCAGATGGGGGTGACGACCACGCCCTTGGTCTGCGAGTCCAGAATCGGACCGCCCGCCGCCAGCGAATAGGCGGTGGAGCCGGTGGGCGTAGCAACGATCACACCATCTCCACGGTAGTGCTCCACAAGGATATCGTCGCAGTAGATGCTGAAGTCAATGGCTTGCTGCAAGCGGCCTTTGGTCATAACGACATCGTTCAGAGCGTGGCCCTCCCAGCTGTCGTCGCCCAACACCCGGACGTAGAGCAGCATCCGGGTGTCCAGCATATAGTCCTTGCGCGCGACGGCAGAGAGCTTCTGCTCCATTTCATCGACCTCGCAGGTGGCCAGAAAGCCGCATCGGCCCAGATTGATGCCGAGGATGGGCTTGTGGTATTCCAGCGAGAGGTTCGCTTCGTGCAGAATGGTTCCGTCGCCGCCGATGGTCAGGATGACATCGGTCTTTTCAAGGCACTCCTTTTGGGGCAGGAACTGCACCCCCATGGTGTTGCACTCCTCCCGGAGGTTCATCTGCATCAGCACCTTGGCACCGTGGGCCATCAGGATCTGCGCGGCCCGCTGGGAGATGCCGTAGGCCATCGGCTTGCCGGGGTTGGGCGAAATATAGACCGTCACGTCCTTCACCTCTTCTAAATCGTCAGATTCAGCGATCCAGCGTGGAATGGCTGGCCTCCACGACCTGCTTTGCCACACTGTCGTCCAGCACGGCGGGCTCGTCGCTCTTCTGAACGAACATCAGATATTCGATGTTGCCTTCCGGGCCCTTGACAGGGCTGAAGTCCAGCCCGCGCACCGCGAAGCCGTTGGCGGCGGCATAGCCCATCGCATTGTGGAGCACTTCGCAGTGGGTGGCCGGGTCACGCACGACGCCGTTCTTGCCGACCTTTTCACGGCCCGCCTCGAACTGCGGCTTGACCAAACAGACGCCCATAGCGTCCGGCGTGGTGATGGCCTGTGCCACCGGGAAGATATGATGCAGCGAGATGAAGGAGACATCCACGCTGAAAAACTCAATGGGTTCGCCCAGTTGGTCGGGCGTGACGCTGCGGATGTTGGTGCGCTCCATATTGACGACGCGCTCGTCGGTGCGCAGCTTCCAAGCGAGCTGGCCGTAACCGACATCCACGGCATAGACCTTGACGGCCCCGTTCTGCAGCATACAGTCGGTGAAGCCGCCGGTGGAGGCGCCGATGTCCATGCAGACCTTGCCGTTCGGCGTCAGCGGGAAGCACTGCATCGCCTTTTCCAGCTTCAGTCCGCCACGGCTGACGTAGCCGATGTCGTGGCCGCGCACCTCGACCTTGGCGTCTTCCTTGATCATCTCGCCGGCCTTGTCCACCTTCTGCTCGTTGACGAAAACGACGCCGGACATGATCATGGCCTTGGCGCGCTCACGGCTCTGGATCAGGCCATGCTGAACCAGATATTGATCCAATCGGATTTTCAAGATACAGTTTCTCCTTTCACGGTCTCGCGGATGATCTGCGCCAGATGGGCAGCGTCCAGACCCGTTGCTTCTTTGATCTGCGGGACTGTTGCATGGGGCAGACGAAGGTTCTCGACGGCCCGGTGGATGTACGTACCCTTCCAGCCGGAGCGGTAAAGGGCGGCTTCCAGATGTTCGCCGATGCCGCCGCATGCGACGCACTCCTCGGCGAACAGAATTACATCATAGCGCGAAATTTCTTTGATGAATTCATCTGTAAAGGGATATATCTTTACAAGTTTGTAAACGTCGCAGGGCAGCTTTTCCTCACTCAGAAGCTTTGCCGCACAGAGCACATCCTCCACTTCGTCGGCATAACTGATGAAAGCAGCCTTTGCATCGGGGGCGGTATAGAGGTGATCGTACTCCCGGCCGGAGCAGCCGTAAGCAGCCAGCACCTCGCTCTCGCCGCCGCGCGGGTAGCGGATGGCACGCGGGCCCTTCTGCTCGTCACTGAGCAACACCGGCAGCCAATGGCGCAGCTCGGCGTAGTTCGAAGGCGAATAGGTCGGGATGCCGATCTGGCTCAGGAAAGCCGGATCGTAGATGCCCTGATGGGTCTCGCCGTCGGCCGGAACAAAACCGGCGCGGTCAATGGCAAGCACAACGTTTTCGTTCAGCAGATTGACGTCGTGAATGATCTGGTCATAGGAGCGCTGCAGGAAGGTGGAATAGATGCAGACCACCGGCAGAATTCCCTGACTGGCCAGACCGGCTGCAAAGGTCACGGCGTGCTGCTCGGCCATGCCCACATCAAAGAAGCGCTTCGGGTGGGTGTGGGCAAAGAATTGCAGACCGGTGCCGTACTTCATGGCTGCAGTAATGGCGCAGATCTTCTCGTTGGTGGTTCCCTCTTTGTTCAGGACATTGCCGAACACATTCGAGAAGGATTCCTTCGGGGCTACTTCCGGGTCGGGAATGCTGTCCACAAGGTCGAACTTCGAAACACCGTGGAAGTTGCCGGGGTTGCTCTCGGCGGGGCCATATCCCTTGCCCTTTTTCGTAACGATGTGCAGGAAATGGGGGCCGGGCTGCTTGTGGATGCTCCGCAGGATCTGCTCGACTTCCTGTTCGTTATTCCCATCAAAGGGACCGTAATAGTGGAAGCCCATATCCTCGAACATGGTGGAGTGGTACAGAGCGCGGCGCACCAAGGCTTTTCCGCTATGGATCGTCATTTTCAGTGGCGGGCCGATCACAGGCACCCGATCAAGGAAGCCGCGCACATTTTCCTTGGCATCAAAGTAGCGGTTGGTCGTGCGCAGACGCTTCAAATAACGGGACAGCGCACCGACGTTTTTGGAAATGGACATCTTGTTGTCGTTCAGGACGACCAGCAGGTTGTCCAGCCCGCCGATGTTGTTCATTCCCTCATAGACCATGCCGCCGGTAAAGGCACCGTCGCCGATGACGGCGATGACCTGCCCCGGCTCCCCGCGCAGCTTTTTGGCCCACGCGATGCCGATGGCAACGGACAGTGCCGTGTTGCCGTGGCCGGAAATAAAGGCGTCGTGCTCGCTCTCGTTCGGGTTCGGGAAGCCGGACAGACCGTCCAGCTGACGCAGTTTTGCAAAACCTTCGCGGCGGCCGGTCAGCAGCTTATGGGTATAGCACTGGTGGCCCACGTCGAACACGATCTCATCCTGCGGCGTCGTAAAGACACGGTGCAGCGCGACCGTTAGTTCCACGGCCCCCAGATTGGATGCCAGATGGCCGCCGGTCTTAGATACGTTTTCCAATAAAAATTCGCGGATGTCCGCACAAAGCTGCACGACCTGCTGACCGGACAGCTTTTTCAGATCACTGGGCTGCGAGATTTTCTCCAGCAAAGGCGAATTCATAGATTCACGTCCTTCTCACATAATGGATTTGAGCGGTCTGCCCGCCCAAGGGCTGATCACACCATCGGGTACAGAAGCCCGACCATGCAGCCGACCACAAAGCCGGCCAGCACCTGCAGCGGCGTATGGCCGACCATTTCCTTCAGGTGCATGTTCTGGAGGAAAGGGTTGTTTTTCTCGGTCACCTCGATCCACTGCTCGATCATTTTATTCAGAACCTTGGCCTGTTCGCCGGTCTCGCGGCGGACACCCATGGCATCGTGCATCGTGATGATGGCAACGACGGCAGCCACGGCAAAAATAGCCGAGTTGATGCCCTCGCTCCGGGCCGTGGCAATGACCATAGCGCAGACGGTCGCGCTGTGGGCGCTGGGCATTCCGCCGTCTCCCCACATCCGTTCCAACTGGAATTTGCCCAGCAGGATAAAGTTGATGACAGTCTTCAGCACCTGTGCCACGAACCAGCTCAGGAGCGAAACCGTCAGGATCTGATTTAGGGACAAAACCTCGCGAATGAATTGCATGTTCTGCTCTCTTTCTTCTTTCTTAGCTGCGGCGCACCAGCAGCTCCTTGGCAAGCTGCTCCAAAAAGGCGCTCTTTTCGCCAAATTCTGCGCGCAGGGAGGCGCAGGTCCGGTCGTTCAGCTTCTGGGCCAGCTCCATGGCACCGTCGGTACCGTAAAGGGTAACGAAGGTGGTCTTGCCGTTTTCGCTGTCGCTGCCGATGGGCTTGCCCAGCTGCTCCTGCGAACCGGTCACGTCCAGCACATCGTCAACGATCTGGAACACCAGCCCGATGCCGAAGGCGTACGCCTCCAGCTCTTTGCACTGGGTCTCGTTGGCCTGTGCGGCGGCAGCGCCCATCTGGACGGCGGCGTTGATGAGCGCACCGGTCTTATTGCGATGGATGAGGCGGAGCTGCTCTTCCGTTGCGGCCAGCGCCTCATATTTCAGGTCAAGCTCCTGCCCGTAGACCATGCCGCGGCTGCCCGCACCGGCACCCAGTGCCTTGGCCGCCCGGACATTCACGATGGCGGGAGCCGCCATGTTCGCGATGACCTCGAACGCCTCGGTCAGCAATACATCACCCGCCAGCATGGCCGTGGCTTCGCCAAAGGCCTTGTGGCAGGAGGGCTTGCCCCGGCGCAGGTCGTCGTTGTCCATGCAGGGCAGGTCGTCGTGGATCAGCGAGTAGCAGTGCAGCATCTCCACCGCCGCCGCAAACTGTTCGGCAGCAGCCGCATCGCCGTTCAGCATATCACAGACGGCCAGCACCAGCACCGCACGGATGCGCTTGCCGCCGCCGAGAAGGCTGTACCGCGCTGCACGGCAGACCTCCGATTCTTCGGGCAGAAAGGCATCACAGGCAGTTTCCAGTGCGCGGTTGACCCGTGCCAAATACTCCTGATACTGCGTCGCGTAATCCATACGAAAATCCTCCTTAGTGATCCGCTTCCGGCGTCTGAGCTTCGGCACACTTGGCGTCGATCTCATCCAACTGCAGGGAAGCCTTTTCCAGTGTATTGCGGCAATATTCGGTCAGCGATGCCGCTTCGGCATACAGCTTGACCGATTCTGCCAGCGTGGTCTCCGGCTGCTGCATCTGGTCGAGGATGGCTTCCAGCCGGTTCATACCTTCTTCAAAGCTTTTGGGTGCTCTCATTGGGTTCCTCCACGGCATCCACGGTACAGCGGATGCGGTTCTTTGCGCCGCAGAGCGTAATGCTCTGCCCCGCCCGGAGCGCATCCGGGGCGCAGATGCGGCCCTTTTCGTCCTGCACCAGCGCGTAGCCCCGCGCAAGGACGCCATAAGGGTTCAGCGATGCCACCAGTGACGCGGCATGGTTCATTTGGAGCGCACAGCTCTGCTGCTTTGTCCGCACCGCTGCACGGAGCTGCCCGGTCAGCATCTGCAATTGCTGCTGGCGCTGGGCAAGCTGGCCCTGCATCTGCGGGCGGGAAAACGCCTGTGCCGTTTCGTCCAATCTATTATAACATAACTCTAGCTTGTTTTGGATAGAATTGTGAATATTTTCTTCCAAAATGAATAATTTTCGCGCATACTCGGCCCGATCCGGCACGGCAAGCTCTGCCGCCGCTGAGGGGGTCGGGGCCCGCTGATCCGCTACGAAGTCCAGAATCGTGAAGTCGATCTCATGGCCGATGGCGCTGATGAGGGGCGTTTTGCAGCGGTAGGCTGCCCGCGCGATTCGCTCCGCATTGAAGACCCAGAGATCTTCCCTGCTGCCGCCGCCCCGCGCCACGATGATCTCATCGACTCTGCCGCTCTTGTCGAGCCGGTCGATGGCCGCGGCGATCTCATCCGCCGCCTCAAAGCCCTGCACGTTGACCGGGCAGAGCAGCAGCTTCACAGCAGGCCAACGCCGCCCGATGACATTGCGGATATCCTGCAATGCGGCACCGGTCTTGCTGGTGACAAGGCCGATGCACCGGGGAAACTGCGGCAGCGGCTTCTTATGCTCCGGCGCGAACAGACCCTCTTGGTCGAGCTTTGCTTTCAGCTGCTCAAAGGCAAGCTGCGCCGAACCGATGCCATCCGGGAACATGTCGTTGACATAGACCTGAAACGCACCGTCCCGCTCGTAGAGGGTGACCCGGCAGCGCACGACGACCTTCATTCCCTCTTCGGGGCGGAACCCCAGCCGCCGCGCGTCGGAGCGGAACATGACGGCTTTCACGCTGGCAGTCTCATCCCGCAGGGAAAAATAGCAGTGGCCGCTCCGGGCGTTCTGGACAAAGTTTGCGATCTCGCCCCGGAGCGCAAGGTCAAACAGCAGGTCGTTCGCATCGAGCAGGGTCTTGACGTAGCGGTTCAAAGCCGAGACAGAGATCACTTCAGCCATGATCCGACCTCCCGTGCGGCAAGGATCGACACCCCGATGGCGTTGTCGCTGGAATACAGGCCCGGCACAAAATACACCTGCGGCAGACGCTGCTGCACCCATTGGCGGATGATATCGCTGCTCATAACGCCGCCCGCGCAGACCACCGGAAGCCCCGGATATTCTTTCTGCGCGGCCTTGGTCATCTTCACAACGGTATCCGCCACGCAGAGCAAGCAGTATTTGCAGACATAGTCCGGGCTTTTCCCGGCGGCAAGCAGGGCATTGCACTGGTTTTCCAGCCCGGAAAGGCTGCACTGCATCCCCTTGACGCTCGATTTCGGCTTGATGGGCTCCCCACACAACGCCGCAAGGCGGGAGACTTCGACACCGGCCGGAAAACCAAAGCCCAGCTTGACGCCCACGCGGTCCACCGCCTGCCCGGCGTAAAGGTCGGTGCTGGTGCCCAGCGTCTCGATCTGTTCCACCTGATCGCAGAGCAGCAGGTCAGTGGTGCCGCCGGAAATGTGGAAGAGCAGCACCTTCTGGCGGAACAGCTCCTCCCCTTTTGCGGCAAACAGCGCTGCTGCGGCGTGGCCCTGCTGGTGGGTCGTGCGGATCAGCGGGATGCCGCGGGCCTTGGAAAAGGCCGTGGCCGCGCTGACGCCGGCAAGGAAGCAAGGCATATAGCTGCCCTCCACCGGGCGCGGCTTCTGGGAGACGCCCACAGCAGAGATCTGCGTCAGGTCGAACTCCCCGCTCAATTCCTCCAGCATTTCGGGCAAGGCGGTGGTGTGGTGGAACAGCGCATCGCTCTGACGCAAGCCGAGCTGCCCCTCCTTGACCGGGAGAAACCGCTTCTTTGCACAAACAACCTCTCCGGCTGTATCAAAAACCGCCAGAGAGGTTGCATAGTTGCTTGTGTCGAT
>OCQM01000276.1_pt1 | contig 11058 bp, 4 predicted proteins | sample 1538431 | NCBI WGS metagenome assembly OCQM01 (sample SAMN04571691, study PRJEB22368) | human gut metagenome | biome: human gut; material: stool | host: Homo sapiens | place: Luxembourg | collected 2012-06-29
CTCGTGACTGGAGTTCAGACGTGTGCTCTTCCGATCTATTGTGCTTATCTATGGAGGCTTTTTTTTACACATGAAGAAAAAAACTACTGTTCAGTCAGTAAATAAACATTCTACTCCTCCTGCTGAGGAGACTAAGATTCAGGAACACGAAGTACCTGGATTGATGACATTGTCCGATTCCATCCTGTCCGGTGCTGTTGTTGAATATCGTAAAGCCGGTTATAGTTTTGCCCGGCACTTACATACAAATATTGAGATTTATCGGATTCTTTCCGGTGAATGTTATATGGATATTCAGTCGGAAACGATCCACTGTACAGCGGGCGAATTTATCATGTTACTCCCCGATGTAGTTCATTCTTTTTATCTGAATGACACATCTGACTGTGAATTTCAGCATATTCACTTTAACCCTGAGATGTTTTCCACGATTGTTCTTGAAGATGAGGGAGTTTTTCCTATCACCCTGATGCATGCGATCCTCTTTTCTGCCCAGTTCTATTACCGGATGGAATCTGATCCAGTCATCGACGAACATCTTCAGAAGCTCATTACTCTCTATGCTTCATCCAACAGTCTCTTCTCTGCTGCAAATATTAACGTTGCACTGATGAACCTGATGTTGTATATCCTTGACCATACAGAGGCAGAGCATGGATTTTCCGAACCACAGCTTCAGAACAGCTATGTTGCTTATACACTGAATTACATTCGGGAACATTTTACCCAGAAGATCCGTCAGGAGGATATCGCCTTGCAGCTGCATATCTCTGTCCGCTATCTGAGTAAGATCTTCAAAAATTATATGGGGGTAACCCTTTCTAATTACATTAACATTTACCGGATCAACCGTTCCATCGAGTTAATGCAGAATACAAGTCTAACGCTGACAGAAATCGCTCTGCAGGTCGGATTCAAAGATTCCCAGCATTATTCTAAGGTCTTTATGAATGTAATCAATGCAACACCATCCCATTACAGAAAAGCGATTTTGAAATAAAAACCACAAAAAAATTCCTTCCAGGAAACCCCCGGAAGGAATTTTTTATTCTTTTATTGCATTGAAAATTCGGAACTCACTTCAGATTAGTTTGTTCTTCTTCTCTTTGCCATTACTACAACAAGTCCTGCTGCCAGGCAAAGCATTGCCATTCCTGCTACATTTGATGTATCACCAGTCTTGGCTGCTTTCGCTACATTTGATGTACCATTTGCAGTACCGTTATTGGATGATCCATTGTTGAAAGAACCATTATTATTTGATCCGTTATTCGCATTGCCGTTGTTATTTCCGCCATTATTATCGGATCCGTTATTATCGTCTTTCTTGTCATCATCCTTATTGCTGTCGTCCTTCTTATCATCATCTTTTGCTTTCAGGGCTGCTCTTGCTTCTTTTACAGCCTGTACTGCTGCATCAATCTCATCCTGAGTTGCATCTGAATTCTGAAGAACTGCATTTGCCGCATCGATTGCTGACTGAAGAGCTGCAAGTGATGCTTCTGTATACTTGTCTGTTGCTCCGACAACTTCTGTTGCATCTGCAACCGCCTTTTCAAGCTCCTCTTTTACAACCGGTGCTTTCTTCTCTTCGAGTGCTGCCTTTGCTGCATTTACAGCTTCAACCTGTGCATCTACCTCTGCCTGGGTTGCGTTGTCATCAGCCAGAACTCTATTGGCTGCATCAATTGCTGTCTGAAGAGCTGCGATGGATTCTTCTGTATACTTATCTGTCAGGGCTGCTTCACCCTCTGCTGCTTTCACTGCAAGTCTCAGTGCAGATTTGTCTGCCTTCTCTTTCAGTGCTGCAATCTTAGCTTCTACATTTGCTTTTGCATTGTCAACTTCTGTCTGAGTTGCATCTGCTTTGTTGTAAACTGTCTGAGCTTCATCTACAGCATTCTGAAGTGCTTCCAGAGAAGCCGGTGTATAAGCGTCTGTCTGTGCGAGCTTCTCATTTGCTGTATTGATTGCTGCAAGCAGATTTTCCTTTGCAACTGTCATTGCATCTTTTGCAAATGTTACTGCAATCGTATGGTTTGCTGTTACGTCTGAGAATGTATATTCTGTTACAACGTCAACTGCAGTTCCATCTACTGTAAGGCTGTCTACATGATATCCGTCATTCGGTGTGATCGTGAATGCTTTGGATGTTCCTTTGTAAACATTTGTTGCTCCTGTCGGTGCGATCTTTCCACCATTACCTGCTGTTGCTGTAATTGTGAACTGAGTCTGGATGTCAGCAATCTTTGCTGTGATCTCAGCTTTCTTCGCATCTACATCTGCCTGAGAGCTTGCTGTTGTCAACTGCTTTCCTGCATTTACAAGTTCCTGAAGCTCTACAAGTGCCGCTGCAGAATATTTATCTTTATCTGCTGCATTGAGGATTGCCTCTGCATTTGTGATCGCTGTCTGAAGTTCTGTAAGGTCAGCTTCGTCTGCTGTCTTTGTAAGTACAATAGCAAGTTTGTCGAGCTGTGGACCTTTACTTGTATCCGGTGCTGTAAGAACAAGTGTTCCTGCTCCGGCTTCTGTTACTTCGATCGTAAGAGTAAATGTCTTTACTGTCAGTGAACTGTTCTCACTTGTTGACGGGCAGTCAACCTGAGTAGCTGTGATCTTTCCATTTTCTTCTGAGAATGCAAGTTTGTTTGCTGCTCCGGCACGGTAGGTACCCGTTACAGTGTATGTTCCCGGAACTGTTGCAACATATGCATATTTTGCATAATCTTTGTATGCCATACAGTTCAGGAATTTTCCATTGCTTGCCCAGTCGCCATCTGCAAGACTAAGCGGCCAGCTCGGATCAGAATCGGAATCATTGCTGTTGATCAGTTCTGTTGCGTACTCTGCCTCCAGAGTCTTTGTTGTTCCCTTTGTTGTCGGGAATTCAAATGGATTTGCTGCTGTATAATTTGTAAATGCAAATGTTGCCTCAATTGTATGAGCTGCAGTTACATTTTCAAATGTATAGGAAGTTCTCTTTCCTACGGATGTTCCGTCAACTTTAACATCGCTGACTTCATATCCATCATTTGCCGTGATCGTGAATGTTGCACTTTCACCTTCTGTAACAGATACCTTGCCTTCTGCTGTGATCGTACCGCCTTCACCTGCTGTTGCTGTGATATCATAAGACTCAACTGCAACGTTCTTTGGTGTAATTTCAAGTTTATCAAGCTGCGGTGCACCGCTGTTGTCTACCGGCTGAAGGATCAGAGTTCCTTCTCCTGCTTCTGTTACAACAATATCAAACTCAACTGTACCAACAGAAAGCACATTATTTACTTTTGTATGTGGAGTTGTTATATTTCCTGCCGTAATCTTATTGTTTGCTTCTGACCATGCAAGTTTATTTCCATTATTGGTGTCTCCACTACGATAAGTTGCAACCACGTGATATGTACCTGGTTTTTTTGCATTGTATGCATACTCAACTTTATCTGTACCTGTATTTGTTTTATTCAATGAATTGATAAACTTACCGTTACTTGCCCAGTCACCTGTTCCAATTTCACATCTCCACTGAGTTGCTCCGCAGGCTTCTGTAATGGTTGTAGCAAACTCTGCTTCCAGGGTTGCACTTGTTCCTGTCTTCCATGGGAACTGGAATCTGTCATCTGTTGTATATTTTGTACGTGCTACAAGAGCATTCTTTGCAGTTTCAAGTGCTGTATATGCATTTCTGATCGTTGCATCTGTTGCACTCTCATTTGCCAGTGCTTCCTGTGCTGCTTTCAGTGCTGCTGCAAATGTATCCCAGCCGCCTGAATACAGATTTTCTTTCAGTTCTGCTGACTGATTAACCAGCGTCTGAAGTTTCTCAGTGTTGATTGCATCTGCATCTTTGATCGTGATTCTTGCAGAACCGTTGAAACCGATGATTGCGTTATTCGGTTTCTGCTCTGTCAGTTCGATTGAGAATACACGGTCACCTGTCGTATTGGTATTACGACTTGTAATCGCTGCACTCGGAACAGTTACTTCTGATTCTCCCTCATTCAGCGTTACTGTTGGTGCATTTTCTGTATCGAAGTCATCCTGGATTGCACTTCCCGGATTTGGCTGGATCTTTGCTTTGATCGTTCCCTTTGTTCCACCAACACGTTTCACTTTGACATCCAGTGAGGAGTTTTCGTTCATTGTATATGCTGAATTTTCAAGTTCAATCATTCCTACGCCACCGTTATTGATCACGTAAGCTGCCTCTACACCGATTGCTGCACTTGTCTTCGCAACAACTTTCAGTGTATGCTGACCGTCTGTCAGATCTGCGGATTCAAAAATCTTTGTTCCTGTGGATCTGCTTGTTGCATTTGTATTGATCGTTTCTACCTTTACATCATCAATATAAACATCCGCTTGACCATGACTCGGGTCTTTTGTTCCCATCAGATAGACTTTTGTTCCTTTAAACGTATAAGTAAAGGATGCATCTGCTTTATTGGACCATGTATTCTGTCCATTGATGTACTGGCTTCCTGTCTGCGGATTCCATCCTGTAGAACTGAATGTAAACTGTGTTGTATCATTGACACTTGTTGTCTCCATTCCCTCCGGTGCAGAACCTGCTAACTGGAATCCTTCACTTGCCTTGTATACACCCACTTCACTTAACATCGGAACTTTTCCTTCAGATGTTCCTACAGTGATTCTTACCTGGGTTGCTGATACAGGAGAGGTTCTGATCAGTCTCTTTGCTCCGATCGTAACACCGGTCTTGAGTGTCTGCCAGTTCGCACTGTCGGATGTCTTATATTCAACTGTATAGCTGTTAATGTGCTGTCCTTTCTGGATTGCCTCTTCAATAGAAACTACATCAAATTTCTTTGCAGTATTCCATTTAATCGTCAGACTTCCGCTCTTTGTGCCGTCATCTGTTGTCCAGTATGTTGCATCATCACCGTCTACTACATTACCCGGTTTGAAATCAATATCATTTCCACGAACATTGGATGCTGTGATTGTTGTTCCTTCTGCTTTTACAAGATTTGTTCTGAATGTCTCTTCCAGGTTATTTCCAAATTCGGTTACTCTGTCCAGGATTGCCTGGTCTACTGTACCCTGATTGTTCGGAGGTACATTCAGAAGCATAGTTCCATTATGTCCTACTGAATCAAAATACATTGTTGCAAGCTGAGAAATTGTCTTCGGAGTACACTTATTTGTTCCCCAGAACCATCCGGATGTAATACGTCCGTCACACTCCGGTACAGTCCATTTATTACCATTCTCATATCCCTTTGTATACGGTGTGCTTCCGTTACTGTCAATCGTATTTGCATCTACATTTACAGTTGATTTTGACCATGTATCTTCATAAGCTACACCGTCCTCATTTCCGATCCAACGGACTGTTGTGTATGCTCCGGCTCCGAACAGCATACAGTCTGCATCATAATGAGCCGCTTTTCCTTCGTATTTCTGAATGGTATTGAACCATCTTGTGAAGTCGTATTCCTGTGCATTCGCACCGCTTCCTTTTGCTCCGTCCATCCACACTTCTACGAAATGTCCGTCGTTACCATACTTATCATTGCTGAGGATCTCTGTCAGCTGATTATTATAGTAATCATTATAGTCCTTCGCATCATTTTCCTTTGTTGTTGGATTTCCATTGGCATCATAATATCCGTAAGATGGCTCATGGATATCCCATGGTGACAGATAAAGTCCCATATCCAGCTCGTACTTTGTGCAGGCTGCAGAGATTTCAGCAAGGACATCTCCCTGACCATTCTTATAATTTGTATTCTTTACACAATAATCTGTATAGGCACTGTTCCAGATACAGAAACCATCATGGTGCTTTGCAGTTACAATGATCTTCTTGAATCCTGCATTTTTCAGAGTGCTGACCAGTGTATCTGCATCGAAGTCATTTGTCAGTGTAAAGATGTCTGCCGGTGATCTGTCACCGTAATTTTCTCCCCACTCTACCTCGTTGAAGGTATTTGGTCCGAAGTGACAGAATGCTGCAAGCTCATCTTTCTGATACTTGTACTGGTTGGCGTCCGGTACAACTTCATCAGCAGCCGGGGCGTCTGTATTAATGTCAGCACAGTCGGCATCTGTCACTTCACCTGAAGCTGCGGATACTGTTACTGTTGTAGTTCCGATAGAACCAAATACAGTTGTCACTCCGAGAATAAGTCCCATAATCATTGAAAAGGTCTTTTTCTTCATTTCGTTCCTCCCATTATTATTAAAGCGGAGGAGATCAGCATTTTTCATAACTCCCCTCCCCCGCTTTTTTTTCTGAGTTTCAGATTTGCAAAACCGAGAAACTTTTAGTTCTCTTTTTTACGCTTTACTACAACGCCTGCTGCCGCTGCGGATGCTGCCAGTGCGAATGCCCAAACTGCCACGTTTGTTGTATCGCCTGTCTTAGCTGCTTTCTTAGTATTGTCTACCTTTGTTGTAGTCTTATTGTCAGACTTGGATGTATTAGAAGAATTGTTGTTCTTGTTGTCGTCAACCTTTGTATCATCCTTCTTATTGTCACCCTTGTTGCCGTCGTCTTTCTTTCCGTCATCTGTCTTCTTTTCTACAAGAGCATTGAGGGCTTTTGCGATGGCTTTATTTGCTTCGTCAACCTGAGCCTGCGTTGCATTTTCGTCATTCAGAACGGATGCGTACTGATCGTAAACTGCCTGCAGGGCTTTCAGTGATTCTGCTGTGTACTTGTCTGTTGCTGCAAGTGCTGCATCTGCCTTTGCTGTAGTTGCCTTGAGTTCTGTCTTATCAACTACTGTCGGATCAGGATTTACAGCATCTTTCTTTGTTGTAAATGTAGCTGCTGCCTTTGCGGATACATTGTTATTTGTATCAACAGCTTCTACCTCTACTGTGTACTCTGTTCCTTCTGTAAGACCTGTCAGTACATATTCTGTTGTTGCTACCAGTGTATCATTTACCTGAGTTCCGTTTACATATACATTGTATCCGGCAACTCCTTCATTATCTGTAGAAGCTGTCCATGTAACAGTTGCACCTGTCTTTGTAACATCAGATGCTTTTACGTCTGTCGGAACGCTTGGTGCTTCTGTATCGACTGCCTTTGCTGTTGTAAATGTAGCTGCCTCTGATTTCTCAGATACATTTCCTGCTGCATCTACTGCTTCAATCTCTACGCTGTAATCTGTAGCTGGTGTAAGACCTGTCAGATCATACTCTGTAGCTGTTACCAGTTCTGTGTTTACCTTTTCTCCGTTTACATATACGTTGTATCCAGTTGTTGCAACGTTATCCAGAGCTGCTTCCCATGCAACATGAGCTGTTGTCTCTGTAACATCTGCTGTTCTTACTGCTGTCGGAGCATCCGGTGCTTCTGTATCAACTACTGCCTTGTCAACGTATGTGATGATCGGAGTAACATGAACAGACGGCCTGCTTGGATTGCTGTTGCAGCTTGCTGTTACGCGGATCACATCGCCCTTGTTCAGTTCAATCTCATCAAAATTTGCCCAGTCTGCTGCTTTCTGATTACTTGTTGAAAGTGTTACACTCTGTTTTACTGTATCATTTACAAGAAGGCTTAATGTAACTGTTCCGCCTGAGTTTCCAGCCTGACGCAGATACGGCTCACCATCTTTTACATTGAAGGATACTGTACCGCTCTTCGGTGCTCTGAATACCATTGCTGTCGAATAAGAAGTCTGCGGTGGAGCAGAGATCAGTCCATGAATGGAATCGCTCATTGCTGTACTGTGATTTGGAGCATCTACACCAACACCATAGTATGTATTCAGTACCCAGTTTGGATAAGTATTATCATAAGCTGTCATATCAGCCCAGTCGCCATTACCGTTCTTCTGCTGTGCAAACCATACATTTCCCTGCTGCTGTCCTGCATAGTCCAGTGTCCAGTTGTATGTATTCTTCTGAGCTACCGTATAGTCATTTGTTGTTCCGTCTTCAGCCGTGATGCGTACTGTCACTCCTGCTGTTACTGCATCTCCGTCAGCTAATGCTGTTCCATTGTTCAGTACGGAAACTGTTGCTGTATCAGCTACTGTGATGTTCTTCTTCAGCTCGCTGACTGTTGTAGCATTTGCTGTTGTATAAGGAACACTCAGTGTCTTTCCGCTTACCATGTAGTAAGAAGATTTCAGTTCTTTATCAGAACTTGCAACTACTGTATAAGTTACATCCTCCATTCCTTCATAAGAAAGAACGACGGTTGCTCCACCTTTCACGATATCTGCATCGCCAAGAACTTTATCACCATTTTTTACAGTAACTGTAACGCCTGTATCAACGATGATGTTGTTGCGGAACTGCTCTACTGTTGTATTCTTCGGAAGATCACTTACATTTGTTCCTGAAATTGTGTATGTATTGGAACGAAGTACAAGTGCTGTAACTGCATCACTTTCTGCTGCTCCGATTTCCGGTACTGCTGTGATTGCATGTCCGAAGAAGTCATGATCGATAGAATAACCATTTCTGTCAACAATTACTTTACCAGCATTGATAGCCGGTGAGTTTGCTGCCAGTTTGTATCCATCAAATTTTGTAGTAGCTGTCGGATCTTCATGCAGTCTTGCCTGCTTGTCCTCTGCTGCTGCAACCGGACCTGAACCTGCATCAACAAGTACTGCTGTTCCTGCGGATACCTTTACTGCATTTGCATCAGTTGGGTAATTGGATACATTGTAGTACAGGTTGTTGCTGTATGTCTTGTTATTTCCTGGATTCCAGTTTGTCGCATTAACCGATGTATCTCCTGCAAAATAGAAGATGTTATTCTCAATCGTTACCGGTCCATTATTAGAATGTGCTGTAGACCAGATACTTGTAAGTCCTTTCTTAATATAGAAAGTATTATTGTAAACCTGACAATTTCCTGTATTTCCTGCAGGATCGAGAGGTCCCATATCTTCATTCTGGCTGATGTTGTAACGGAATGTATTATTGATGGACTGCGGTCCACAGAACATGATCGTACTTGCCGTATTGCCGTGGCTGTAGTTGTACTGATAGTTTGTTCCATCACCGTAATCAGCATCCCAAGGCTGTCCGTCACCGTTACCATGAGCTGCATTCAGTGTTGCAAAGCACTCATTGTACTGGAAGACTGTATCTTTACACTTCCATGGCCAGATACCTGCTGCAACTCGTCCATTACCTACGCCCAGTTTATTTCCTGTATCATTACCATTTGCATCGAGCTGTGGCTGCCGCTGGGAGAAATCTGTATAGTTGATCTGCTCCGCTGCATTTTCTGATACATTATATTGAACTAAAGCTCTGTCAAGATACATTGTTGTGATTGCATCTCCGCCTACATGGTTCAGGTAATTATTCTCAATTACTACGTTAGATGAACCGTATGTGGACATTACTTCATCACTCAGAGCAGCATTGTTGAACTGACCGTGCTTGTAAGTGTATCCGACTGCGATTCCCCAACGGTTTACTGTATCAAGATAGCAGTTCTTGATCTGAACATCGTTGTATCTTGCAATTCCTGTTGTTGCTTCATTTGTTGGCTTTTCCACGATAAAGTAGATACCGCCATTTGCCATGTGCTTGTTATAAACGTTACCTGTTACATCATGGATGTAAAGATCGTTCAGTACGATATGATCTACTGTTCCGTTATCTTTTGCAACTCCGGCAACTCCGGTTCTGTCCATTGCATAAGCATCATTATAAGTCTTATCTTTTTCTGTATCTGTTGCACTGTTTCTGTCATTTGTCAGTTCCAGACCTTCGATCTCAATGTACTCTGTATCCATGATCAGAATACTGGAAGATACTGTACCATGCCATTTGTGGTTTGAGTTGTCCAATGCAACCCCATAGTTCTGCTCCCACTGACCATGACCATTTGTATTGATCTGTGGTTTGTCTCCCTCTCCATAAGTAGAGATCTTAACCGGTGCTTCAGCAGTACCACTGTCTTCTTTTGTAAACTGCAGAGCCTGATCTTCAAACACAGATCCCTTTTTCAGGAGAACTGTATCTCCCGGCTCAAGATCAAGGGCATTCACTTTATCAAGTGTCTTGAATGCCTTGCTTTCGGAAGTTCCGTCATTGCTGTCACTTCCGCTTTTGGAATCAACATAATATGTTGTTCCTGTCGCAGTATCCTGTCCTTCAGCATTAACAGCAACTGCCGGCACCATTGATGCAACCGTTGTTCCTGCAAGCAGAAGAGCCAGAGCACCGCTCATCCATTTCTTCTTCATAACATTGCTCCTTCCATCATTCTATATTCTTCAAGGTAAACCGGTTTACATCCGCCATGTTCCCGTCCACCTGAGAATCAGTTTCACGCTGTGTGATGATATCATCATATTTCTTTTCACGCAGCTCACGTTCCACCGCAATTCTTGCTGTCTCCAAATCAGCATTCTCTTCGCTGTCCCCAAAGATCCATTCGCGGCTGTTGTAGTATTCCAGTACTTCGTCCTCTGTCAGTTCCATTCCCTCACGGGTATCATCATTGCAGTATTTTTCTTTGAGCGTACTCATTTCATATTGAAGATAAAGCTGAAAGGTATATTCTTTCAGTCCGTAGACTACCTCACCTTTTTCAACTTTCTCACTCCGCTTTGCATTCTCGTCTTTCCAACGTTTTTCCAAAGCCTTATAGCTGCTGTCTGATACATCACCGCATTCTTTTGCGAGATCATAGACCGCATGAACGTATTTCAACTGTTCTACTGTATTTTCCGTCAGAATTTCGTAGCCGTATTTTCCATCATACTTTTTTCCCCAGAAGCCATCTTCATAAACGGCATCATAGTCCTGTTGAATCTGCATTTTTGTATCATATTCTACTGATTTCATGCAGTTCACATATTCATCTTTGCTGATTGTATGCCCCCCAACAGTTAAATCGAATCGATTATCCATTCTGTATCGGACAACCCCGGCAACAATTCCCGCAACCGCGATCACCAATACTGCAATTCCGATCTTCAGGAACTGCTTTTTTCGATTCTTCATACTCCGCATCCCCTCCTGTTCTGAAATCTTGTTCTGTCTACGCACGAGCTTACCCAGTCAGATCGGAAGAGCAACGTCTGAACTCCAGTCACGAGTACT
>OCQM01000314.1_pt1 | contig 10499 bp, 8 predicted proteins | sample 1538431 | NCBI WGS metagenome assembly OCQM01 (sample SAMN04571691, study PRJEB22368) | human gut metagenome | biome: human gut; material: stool | host: Homo sapiens | place: Luxembourg | collected 2012-06-29
TACACGACGCTCTTCCGATCTATTAATATCAGGCGAACCGTCAACGGTAGCACCTTTCTTATTCTTTTGATATATCTATATTAACATTAAATATATATCAATTCAAGAGTTCCTTTCCATTCTCCCATCATCTCTATTTTCTAACCCCAAGGATTTTCGTCCGGGTATCTTACACCTTTCGGCTGGTTGTATCCAATCTCGTCTACCGGTACTCCAATATATTTGAATACTTCGTAGAGTGCTTTTGCGTAATGACCGAATGCTACTGCGCCGTGATGTGGGAAGTTCTTCTCAATTAGCACATGGCGGTAGAAGCGTCCCATCTCCGGAATTGCGAATACTCCGATAGATCCGAAAGAGTGTGTTGCTACCGGCAGGATCTCGCCCTGTGCGATATATCCGCGGAGGATATTGTCTGCGGTGCTCTGGAGACGGAAGAATGTGATATCTCCTGGAACAAGATCACCTTCCAGTGTTCCCTGTGTTACTTCTTCCGGAAGTGTTCTTGCCATGATCTTCTGGTATTTCATCTCGTGGCTGCTCAGCTTACAGGAAGCTGTATTTCCACAGTGGAATGCCATAAATGTATCTTTCTGGGTGTAGTCGTATTTGTCCTTGATGTCTTTTTCGTACATATCTCTCGGCACAGAATTATTGATATCAAGAAGTGTGACTGCGTCCTGGCTGACTACTGTTCCGATGAACTCGCTGAGTGCACCGTAAATGTCTACTTCACAGGATACCGGAATGCCTCTTGCTGCCAGACGGCTGTTTACATAGCATGGTACGAATCCGAACTGTGTCTGGAATGCCGGCCAGCATTTTCCGGCGATTGTCACATATTTGCGGTAGCCTTTGTGTTCCTCAATCCAGTCTAATAATGTCAGCTCATACTGTGCCAGTTTCGTAAGGATCTCCGGCTTTTTATTTCCTGCTCCGAGCTCAGATTCCATATCTTTTACGACTTCTGGAATTCTCTCGTCTCCGGCGTGTTTGTTAAATGCCTCAAACAAATCCAGCTCTGAGTTTTCTTCGATTTCAATTCCGAGATTGTAAAGCTGTTTGATTGGTGCATTACATGCAAGGAAGTTGAGCGGTCTTGGACCAAAGCTGATGATTTTTAAGTTATTTAATGCATCAACGGCTCTCGCAACCGGAAGAAAATCGTGAATCATATCTGCACATTCCTCTGCGGTTCCAACGGGATACTCTGGAATATATGCATGAATATTGCGAAGTTTCAGGTTGTAGCTTGCATTTAACATACCACAATATGCATCGCCACGTCCGTCCAGAAGATCTACTGCGCTCTCTTCTGCAGCTGCCACAAACATTTTCGGTCCATCGAAATGTTTTGCGAGCAATGTCTCGGAAATCTCCGGTCCGAAGTTTCCAAGGTAAACGCAAAGTGCATTACAGCCTGCTGCCTTGATATCTTCCAGCGCCTGTACCATGTGAATCTCACTCTCCACAATACAGACTGGACATTCGTAAATGTCTGTCTCATCGTATTTTGCTTTATAAGCCTCTACCAGCGCTTTTCTTCTATTTACTGATAATGGCTCCGGGAAGCAATCTCTGCTGACTGCTACAATACCAATTTTAATTTTAGGAATATTTATCATGTTCTTTTCCTCCTTAAGTTCTGGCCGGTTCACTCCCTGCCAATTAATTTTCTGATCATTTATCTCCCTGGCTGACCGTAATAAGCATTTGCACCGTGTTTTCTGTAATAATGCTTATCCTGAAGTTCCTGTGGCGCTGGTTTTATCTGTGGATTGATCAGTTCTGCACGGGCTGCCATTTTCGCAACTTCTTCCAGTACCACTGCGTTATGTACAGCTTCTTGTGCATCCTTTCCCCATGTAAATGGGCCGTGATTCTTGCAGAGTACTGCCGGTGTTGCGATATAGTCCAGATTTTGGATTGCAAATTCATCAGCAATCAGGACTCCTGTATTTTTTTCATAAGCTTCGTCGATTTCTTCTTTTGTAAGATTTCTCACACAAGGAACTTCTCCATACAGATAATCTGCATGAGTTGTTCCATAGCACGGAATTCCCCGTCCTGCCTGTGCCCAGCTCGTAGCCCACGGTGAGTGTGTATGTACCACGCCTCCGATTTTCGGGAAACGGTTATAAAGAACAACGTGGGTGGCTGTATCAGAAGATGGATTTAAATCTCCCTCTATTTTATTACCATTTAAATCTACCACGACCATGTCTTCTGGTGTCAGTTTCTCATAATCTACTCCACTTGGCTTGATAACAAAAAGGCCTTTTTCCCGGTCAATTCCGCTGACATTTCCCCATGTAAATGTGACAAGTCCGTAATGAGGAAGAAGCATATTGGCCTCATAGACCTCTTTTTTTAATTCTTCTAACATTGCTGTCTCTCCTTTTCCCCTGCACGGCTAGTATTGATTATCTCATTTCATACTTCAAAGCCGTACAGGGCACTACCACCGATTAAACTATAAGATTCTCAAGGGCTGCCTTCTCAATGGCAATTCCTTTTTTATATCTCTCGATAAATGTCTCGAATCCTTTTACATCTTCCGGATCCGGATCCATAGAAGTTCCTTTATTTCCTACAAATACTTTCTCTGACAGATAGTGTGCCAGTGTCTCATCTGATTCTTTGTTCAACATATAAGATGCCAGAAGTGCCATGCCCCAAGGGCCGCCTTCTCCTGCGGTCTCCATAACAGATACCGGTGTGTCAATGGCTGCTGCCAGAATTCCCTGTCCGACACCTTTTGTTTTAAAGAGTCCGCCGTGTCCGAGAATCTTATCAATCTGTACATGTTCTTCCTTTAACAAAATGTCCATGCCGACTTTTAAGGCTCCTAATGATGTATAAAGGTGTGTTCGCATAAAGTTTGCAAGATTAAATCTGCTCTCAGGCGATCTGACAAAGAGTGGTCTTCCTTCTGTCACGCCTGTGATATTCTCTCCTGACAGATAACCGTAGGAAAGAAGTCCGCCACAGTCTTTGTCTCCTTCCAGTGCTTTGTTATATAAAGTTCCAAATAACTGGTTCATATCCACTTCCATACCGAAGCTTTCGGCAAATTCACGGAAGAGTCCGACCCATGCATTTAAATCTGAAGTACAGTTGTTGGCATGTACCATACCGACCAGACTCCCGTCCGGGGTCGTAACAAGGTCGATTTCCGGATAGACTTTCTTTAATTCTTTTTCCAGTACGACCATAGCAAATACTGACGTTCCGGCAGATACATTTCCAGTGCGCTTTGCCACACTGTTTGTCGCTGCCATTCCGGTTCCCGCGTCACCTTCCGGCGGGCAAAGCGGAATTCCTGCTTCCAGATTACCGCTTGGATCAAGAAGTTTTGCACCTTCTGGTGTCAAAGTTCCTGCGTTTTCCCCCGCAACCAGTATTTTGGGAAGAATATCCTTTAATTTCCACGGATAATTCTTGTCTGCAACTAAAAGATCAAACTTCTGGATCATGGCTGCATGGTACTGTTTTGTTTCCGGATCGATCGGGAACATTCCGGAGGCATCTCCGATTCCGAGTACTTTCTGTCCGGTCAGCTTCCAATGAATGTATCCTGCCAGTGTGGTGAAAAACTCAATATCCTTTACATGGTCTTCTCCATTTAAGATTGCCTGATACAAATGAGCGATGCTCCATCTCTGAGGAATATTGTACTGAAAAGCTTCTGTAAGTGCCTCAGAGGCTTCTCCTGTGATTCCATTTCTCCATGTGCGGAACGGGACAAGAAGTTCTCCATTTTTATCAAATGCCATATAGCCATGCATCATGGCACTGAACCCAATCGCTCCGATTTTCTTTAAAGTCACTCCATAAGTTTCTTCTACGTTAAATGCCAGTTTCTGATAACTGTCCCTGAGTCCCTGCCAGATATCATCAAGGCTGTAGGTCCAGATTCCATTTTCCAGACGATTCTCCCACTCATGATCTCCAGAAGCAATCGGGTGATGATTTTCATCAATGAGTACTGCTTTGATTCTTGTGGAACCAAATTCAATACCAAGGACTGTTTTTCCTTTTTCTATTAATTCTTTTCTACTACTCATATCATTTTCTCCGTTTCTTTCCGGAATTATCTGCGATAAGCAAGCTCATTCCAGCGAAGTTCATTTTTCAACTGACGGATTGTTGTGTTTGCGTCAATGTAGACAGCCTCGATTCCCATTGCTTCTGCCCAGTCGCCCATCTGCTCTGCACTTAAATCATAAGAAAATGCAGTGTGATGTGCACCGCCTGCCAGAATCCAGCTCTGTGCTCCGATTTTAAGATCCGGTTTCGGTGTCCAAAAAGCAGTTGCTACCGGAAGCTTCGGCATCGGTTTTTCTGTCTTTTTACACTCCACTTCATTGATCAGAAGACGGAAACGGTCTCCCAGATCAATAAGGGAAGTCGCAATTGCCGGTCCTTCTTTCGCCGTAAATACAAGCCTTGCCGGATCTTCCCTGCTGCCCATGCTCAGCGGCTGCTCTTTGATGCTGATCTTACCGTCTGCAATAGTCGGGCATATCTCCAGCATATGCGCTTCCAGAATTCCTTCTTTACCAGGTACCAGATTGTATGTGTAGTCTTCCATAAAGGAAGTACCTTTTGCGTCCTTCATGCCGCCGGTCATAATCTTCATAAGTCTGACCATGGCTGCAGTCTTCCAATCTCCTTCCGCTCCGAAACCGTACCCTTTTTCCATCAGTCTTTGCATTGCAAGTCCCGGAAGCTGTTTAAATCCGCCGAGGTCTCCAAAATGTGTAACGATTGCCTGATAGTTATTCTCTTCCAGGAATCTTTCCAGACCGATTTCAATTCCTGCCTGAACGGCTACATGACGGCGAAATTCTTTTTCATCTCTTCCTTCTAAAAGAATTTCATATTTGTCATAATATTCTTCAACTAATGTATCAATATCTGCCTGAGAGACTGCATTTACTGCTTCTACTGCCTCATTGACCGGATAAGCGTCTACCTCCCAGCCGAACTTGATCTGCGCCTCTACTTTGTCACCTTCGGTAACGGCAACATTTCTCATATTATCTGCAATACGCATCACACGGATATGACTGCTTTCGACAACTCCGACTGCAGTTCTCATCCAGGAACCAATCTGCTTCTGCACGTCTTCATCTGCCCAGTAGCCGACAACGACTTTCCGGTTCATATGAAGGCGGCTGAAAATGTGTCCGAATTCCCGGTCACCGTGTGCGGACTGATTCTCGTTCATGAAATCCATGTCGATGGTGTCATACGGAATCTCCCGGTTGAACTGTGTATGCAGATGGAGCAGTGGTTTTCTGAATTCCTGCAGTCCCAGTATCCAGGATTTTGCCGGTGAAAATGTGTGCATCCATGTAATGACTCCTGCACAATTTTCATCTGTATTCGCCTCATTGAACGTCCGGCGGATCAGTTCATTTGTAATTAAGGTCGGTTTCCATACAACTTCATACGGAAGATTTCCGGAGGCATTGAGTGCCTCCACAATCTTCTGTGCATGTTCTGCCACATGGGTCAGGCATTCATCTCCATATAAATCCTGAGAGCCGGTACAGAACCAGAACTGATAATTTTTCGTTTTTAACATCGGTCATTACCCCCTGTTCTTACGAGCCATAACAATACTCTGGATTACAAGGAACAGACAAAGCATTGCTGCGATTGTAATTCCTGTCCACCATGCCTGATCCAGACCTGCGGAAGATACGATATTCTGGATTGTACTTAAAGAAAGTACTCCGAAAAATGTTCCGATAATATTTCCAACACCACCGGTCAGAAGTGTTCCACCAATGATAGAGGAAGCGATTGCGTTCATTTCCATTCCTGTCGCATGGGAAGCAGAACCTGATCCTACGTGAAGAAAATATACATAGCCTGCGATTCCCGCCAGAACTCCACTGAAAAGCTGTGCAAGGAAACGTGTTCTTTTTACATTAATACCAAGCATCAGTGCACTTTGTTTGTTTCCACCGACTGCGTAGAATGCCCGACCAAGCTTGGACCAGCGAAGCATTACGAACATCAGGACTACAATAAGCAGTGCCACAATAACTCCGATTTCTACATAAGCATCCACATATTTACCGATTCGGTTTACGGAACCCATTCCAGGTACGATAACACGAGTATCTTTTAATGCAACGAATGCTTTATTCTGTACGTTGAACGGATCTGTATGTACAATAGTCGTCATACCACGAGCAAAGAACATACCTGCCAGTGTTACGATAAATGGCTGGATATCAAGATAAGCAACCAGGAATCCTTGAACGAGTCCGAATGCAAGTCCAATTCCAAGTGCAATCAGGATAGACATGGCAACATTTCCACCCATATAATCCAGATATACACCACAGCTCATACTGACAAGTGCTACCACACCACCGACGGAGATGTCGATCCCGCCTGTAATCATTACTAAACTCAGTCCACAGGAAGTAATTAAAAGTGCTGCATTTGCATTTAAAATGTTAAAGAATGTCTGTGTCTTTAAAAATCCGCCACCCTGGAATACCATTGCGCCGATATACATAGCAAAGAATACGACGATTGTAATTGTCAGGAGTAGATTTGTATCCGAAATATTTCTTTTCTTTTTAGATTTCATACTAAGCTACCTCCTTCTTTGCCTGCATTTTCTTTGTAAATGAAGCAAATTTCTCACGTACGACCGGTGCACTGATTACAACCAGAATGATTACTACAACTGCCTTGTAAGCAGAGATTGCATCAGATTTTACATTGAATTTATAAAGTGTTGTTGTCAAAAACTGAATAACGTATGCTCCGAGAATTGAAGCTGTCATGTTAAATTTACCACCGCTTAAGGAGTTTCCTCCGAGGGCTACTGCCAGGATCGCGTCCATCTCAATATCCTTCGCAATAACAGAATAGTTAATGGAAGAAATACGGCTGACCTTGATCAGTCCTGCCACTGCCACGCAAAGTCCTAAGATTACAAAGCTTAAGAATTTGATAAATGCAGGATTCAGACCGTTCAATCTGGAAGAATGCTCATTGATTCCAACCGCCTGTGTGTATAATCTGAGATTTGTAAATTTCATGGCCAGTGCGATCACGATCATACATGCAACTGCAATGAAAAATGGTGTCGGAATCGGGATTCCCGGAATAAATCCTCCAAAGTATGCAAATGTCGGATCACTGACGACCGGAAGTTCATTGTTATTAATCCATGCTGCGATAGAACGTCCTGCTGTGTATAGAATCAAGGTCGCTACCATCGGCTGAATCTTGAAGCCTGCAACAAGAATACCGTTAAATGCACCGAATAACATGGATACAACGCATGCTACTAAAAATGCTACAATGATCGGAGCCTGAAGTTTGTCTGGTCTGGAATTGGTTCCGCAAAGTACACGTAAAATCACGGAACCTGCAATTGCAATTCCGGCGCCCACACTGATATCCTGTCCGCCGGAAGCCGCTGTTACAAGGGTCATTCCTATTGCAAGGATCGCAAGCTCTGAGCCATAGTCAAGAATTGTGATCAGATATCCGGATAATACATGGTTTCCGGCACTGTTGACGTCCATGGAAATCTTGTAAAATGACGGGTCTGCAATTAAGTTAAATACAGCGAGCAGAAGAAGCGCCGCAATCGGGATCAAAATCTGCTTACCGCTGAACATATCCATAATATTTTTTGATTTTTTTGTTGTAGTGTTCTGCATTATTCTTTGTCACCTCCGGCAATTGTGTCCATGATACTGCTCTGTGACAGTTCCTCTCCTGAAAGCTCTCCGACTTTCTTTCGGTCTCTCATGACAATCAGTCTGGAACATGTACGAAGCATCTCATCTGTCTCAGAAGAAATAAATGTCACACTCATACCTTCTGATGCAAGCTTAAGTACTAATTTCTGAATTTCAACCTTAGTACCGATATCAATACCTCTGGTCGGCTCATCGAGAATCAGATATTCCGGGTGAGTCAGAAGCCATCTTGCTAGAATTACCTTCTGCTGATTACCACCGGATAGTGATTTAATCGGTGTGTCTGCAGAAGCGGTCTTGATCTCCAGGAGCTTGATATATTCATCTGCAAATTTATTTGCCTGTGCTTTTGAAAATGGTTTGAAGAATCCACGAAGCACCTGTGCCGCCAGAATGATATTGTCTCTGACAGACAAATCTCCGACAATTCCGTCTCTCTTACGGTCTTCCGGAAGATATGCGATTCCCTGCTTCATAGCATCAAGTGGTTTATTGATTTTTACTACTTTTCCGCTTTTCTTTACTGTACCGCCAGTCACACGATCTGCTCCGAAGATTGCACGCACGCACTCGCTTCGTCCAGATCCGAGAAGTCCGGTAAATCCATTGACTTCTCCTTTTCTTATATTGAAGTCAAATGGTTTGATTCCGGCATTGCTCTGTAAGCCTTCCACTTCAATGACTGGTGGAATGGACTCATCTGCCTCATAGACCAAACTTTCATCTTTAATATCCGCCTCATCGTCCAGCTCTTTACCAAGCATCTTGGCTACCAGCTTGACTCTCGGGAGATCCTTGATTTCATATTCACCTACTAATTTTCCGTCACGGAGAACCGTGATCTTATCACACACTTCATATACCTGATCCAGGAAATGTGTTACGAATATAATTCCAACACCTCTGGAACGTAAGTCTCTCATGAGTCCGAATAATTTTTCTACTTCCTGTTCATCAAGGGAAGATGTCGGCTCATCGAGAATCAGTACTTTACAGTCCATATCGACCGCACGGGCAATTGCTACCATCTGCTGGATCGCGATAGAGCAACTGGAAAGCTGCTGTGTTGCTTTTGCGGGAATATCCAGTGATTTCAGAATCTTATCCGCGTCCGCATTCATCTTCTTCCAGTTCTGTCCGATTCCTTTTCCACGTCCGATGTACATGTTCTCTGCCACGGAAAGGTTCGGACAGAGTGTAATCTCCTGGTACACCGTGCTGATTCCAAGATTCTGTGCGTCTTGTGGAGAACGGATTGCAACTGCTCCTTCATGTCCCTTCAGGAAGATATCTCCACCGTCTTTTTCATAGACTCCGGTCAGAACCTTGATCAAGGTTGACTTACCTGCACCATTCTCTCCCATCAATGCATGAATCTCTCCCTCACACAATGTGAAATCTACTGCCTGCAGTGCCTTGACTCCCGGGAAACTTTTATAGATATTTTTCATTTCCAATACAGAATTCTCTTTCACCAGCGTATTCACCTCTTCATTCTTACTTACTGTTTTGCTTATTATTTTCTATCTCTTTTCGGGTTTGTTTTCCTTTTAAGAGAAAATGCGCGACGCCGCGTATTTTTTTATTTTTCTTACGCTGCGCCGCGCGACTTAACATATTTTTTCTACACTTTGATTCCTGTGGATTACGACCTGTTGCGCACTCTCACAATCCATCATTAGATACCGAACTGATCTACATCGTCCTGTGTAATTGTTGTTGCATCGAATCCCTTCTCATCCATGATGATTGTCTTCTCATCAAGTGTCTCGCCTGCCTCAAGTTTCTTGATAACATCTTCGATGTAAGAAGCCTGATAAGGGTTGCACTGTCCATCATAGTTCCAGTTCTGGTTCAGAAGTTCTTCTAATGCCCATTTGTTGCAGTCAAATCCCATAACGATAACGTCTTTTCCAACACCATGGGAGATATTTGCTTTGTCAAGAGCTGCTACAGCACCTTTAGCCATATCGTCGTTCTCTGCATAGATTACGTTGAATGCCTGTCCGGAATCGATAACGGACTGTACAATCTGCTGTGCTTTCTCTGCATTCCACTCTGCTGTCTGCTCTGTTACAATGTTCCATCCCTCAGATTTTGCTGTATCTGCAAGTGCGCCAGAACGTCCTTTCTGAGCTGCTGATCCCATAACACCCTGAATGTGAATGATGTTATACTCAGGTAATTTCTGGTCTTTTAACCAGTTTGCTGCTGTCTCACCTTCTTTTTCCATGTCGGATACGATAGAAGCTGCATACAGGCTCTCGTCTGCGTCAATTGTACGGTCAAACAGAATAACCTGTGTACCTGCGTCCTGAGCGTCTTTCAGAACACTGTCCCAGCCTGCTGTATCAGCAGCGGAAAGGAGTAAGTAATCAACACCGTCTTGGATAAACTTCTGAGCTGATGTAATCTGCTCATCATTCTTTAAGCTGTAAGCGAATGAAGCGTCATATCCATTCTCTTTTGTAAATGTTGCTTTTAGGTCTTTATCATTTGCTGTACGATATCCGGATTCATTTGGATCATTGTTGATGATACCAACTTTAATCAGCCCGTCACCAGAATCGGATTTTGCGCCGTCAGATGTTTCTTTTGATCCTCCGCAACCTACAAGTCCAATGACCATCATAGATGCGAGTAAAACTGAGATAATTTTTTTCTTCATAATCTTCCTCCTGATTTTCTTGATTTTTTCACATCAGTTACTTTAGTCTGTTTTTGAAAAGATCGGAAGAGCACACGTCTGAACTC
>OCQM01000316.1_pt1 | contig 10489 bp, 4 predicted proteins | sample 1538431 | NCBI WGS metagenome assembly OCQM01 (sample SAMN04571691, study PRJEB22368) | human gut metagenome | biome: human gut; material: stool | host: Homo sapiens | place: Luxembourg | collected 2012-06-29
AGAATCGCCCCGGTGTGTATGTCCATATTTACGGCAAGACCGTTTCCAAGCCCAAGCGCAAGATGGGACACGTGACTTTCGTCGGTGTGACCGGCGAGGAGTATGCCGCCAAGTGGGCCGACAGATTTGTGAAATAAAGTCAAAAATAAGATAATGAAGAGTTACCGTATTTTCGTTGAGAAATACCCCGAATTCCGGGTCGAGGCCGAGAGCCTGCTCCGCGACCTGAATGCCAACCTGAATCTTTCGCTCGACGGCCTGCGGCTGCTGAACGTGTACGACCTGTTCGGTTTTTCGGACGAATTGCTGGAGAAGAGCCGTTACAGGGTCTTCGGCGAGGTGGTTACCGATGCCGTGACGGATTCGTGCGATCTGGGCGGCAACAGCTTTCTGGCTGTGGAGTGCCTGCCCGGACAGTTCGACCAGCGAGCGGCTTCGGCCGTGGACTGCGTGCGGTTGATCGATCCTTCGGCCGAGGTGAAGATCAAGAGTTCGAAGCTGCTGATCTTCCCTTCGAAACTTCCCAAGGAGACGATGGAGCGTATTCGTCGCTATTATATCAATGCCGTGGAGTCGCGCGAGAAGGATTTGCGGGTCCTGGACGATTTGGAAAGCGCCCCCGTGAAACCGGTGCCGGTATTGGACGGGTTCCGGGAGATGGAAGATGCGGAACTCGATGCCTACTGCAAGAAGAACGGTCTGGCGATGAATGCCGACGACCTGCGCGAAGTGGTCGAATATTTCCGGAGAGAGGGTCGCGATCCGTTCGAAACCGAGCTGCGGATTCTCGATACGTACTGGAGCGACCATTGCCGTCATACGACCTTCACGACCGAGCTGGAGAACATTACGGTCGAGGAGTCGTTCGTGAAAGACGAGATCGAAGGCACGCTGGCGCTTTACCTGAAAATCCGCCGCGAACTGGGGCGCGAGGGCAAGAGCATCTGCCTGATGGACCTGGCGACGATCGGTGCCCGTTACCTGCGCAGCAAGGGACTGCTCGACGACCTGGAGGTGAGCGAGGAGAACAACGCATGCAGCGTTTTCGTCGATGTGGACGTCGATGACCGGACCGAGAAATGGCTCCTGCAATTCAAGAACGAAACCCATAACCACCCGACCGAGATCGAACCTTTCGGCGGAGCTTCGACCTGCCTGGGCGGTGCCATCCGCGATCCGTTGTCGGGTCGCAGCTACGTCTATCAGGCGATGCGTGTGACGGGTGCGGGAAATATCTATCAACCCGTAAGCGAAACGCTGCCCGGCAAATTGCCCCAGCGCGTCATCAGCCTCAAGGCCGCTGCCGGTTATTCGAGCTACGGCAATCAGATCGGACTGGCCACGACCCACGTCCGCGAGGTGTATCATCCCGACTATGTGGCCAAACGCCTGGAGGTCGGTGCCGTGGTCGGTGCCGTGAAAGCCGAAAACGTGCGCCGGGAGTCCCCCGTGCCGGGCGATGTGGTCCTGCTGCTCGGCGGCCGCACGGGCCGCGACGGTGTCGGCGGTGCGACGGGTTCGTCGAAAGAGCATACCGACAAGTCGCTCGAAATGTGCGGCAGTGAGGTGCAGAAGGGCAACGCCCCCGAAGAGCGCAAGCTGGAGCGGTTGTTCCGCCGTCCGGAAGTGACGCGCCTGATCAAGAAGTCGAACGACTTCGGTGCGGGCGGTGTGAGCGTAGCCATCGGCGAGCTGACCGACGGCCTGGATATTTACCTCGATCGCGTGCCGACCAAGTACAGCGGTCTGAATGCGACGGAGCTGGCGATCAGCGAGTCGCAGGAGCGTATGGCCGTTGTGATCGAAGCGAGTGCCGAAGAGGAGTTCAAGCGCTACTGCGCCGAGGAGAATATCGAAGTGACCCATGTGGCGGACGTGACGGACTCGCGCCGTATGCGGATGTACAACAAGGGCAAATTAGTGGTCGATCTTTCGCGCGAGTTCATCGACAGCGCAGGGGCCAAGCACTATGCCCAGGCCGCGATCGGTGCGGTCGAGGAACGCGATCCTTTCCGCCGCGAGGTGAAGGGCGGTACGCTGCGCGAAAAGATGCTTGCGAACCTGGCGGACGACAATGTCCTCTCGCAGAAGGGGCTGATCGAGATGTTCGATTCTACGATCGGCGCTTCGACCGTGCTGCTGCCTTTCGGCGGTCGTACGCAACGTTCGGAAACACAAGTGTCGGTGCAGAAGTTGCCGACGGACGGATATACCGATACGGCCAGCATTATGGCCTTCGGCTACAACCCTTTCCTGGCGTCGTGGAGTCCCTACCACGGTGCGGCCTATGCCGTCGTGGACGCTGCGGCCAAAGTCGTGGCGGCGGGTGCCCGCTACGATAAGATGCGCTATTCCTATCAGGAGTATTTCGAGCGCATGACCAAGTCGCCCCGTACGTGGGGCAAGCCGCTCGGGGCGCTGCTCGGTGCCCTGAAGATGCAGGTCGAGCTGGGACTGCCCTCGATCGGCGGCAAGGACTCGATGAGCGGTACCTTCGAGCAGATCAACGTCCCGCCTATGCTGATGGCCTTCGGTATTACGACTGTCGATGCCGGACGCGTCATCTCGACCGATTTCAAGAAGGCGGGCCATTCGATTTACCTAGTGCGTCATACCCCGCTCGAAAACCATATGCCCGATACCGGGGCGTTGAAGCGGAATTTCGATTTCGTAAGTTCGGCTATCGAGTCCGGCAAGATCGTTTCGGGCTATGCCGTCGGCTTCGGCGGTGTGGCGGAAGCGCTGGCCAAGATGTCTTTCGGCAACGGCATCGGTGCCGATGTCGAGGTGGATGAAGCGACGTTGTTCGACAACTCTTACGGTTCGATCGTGGTGGAGAGCACCGAGCCGCTCGATTTCCCGGCCGCCGAGTTGCTGGGACATACCGAGGCGGAGGAATCGCTCACGATCAACGGTGAAAAAATGCCGCTCGAAGAGCTTTACCGGGCCAATACCGAACGCTTTGCGACGGTTTATCCCGATAAGGGAATCAACCATGCGCCGGTCATGGAGGCGATGCCGGCTCCCCGCAGCTTCACCTATCCGGGCGAGGCGGTCGAGCGTCCGGAGGTCTTCATCCCCGTATTCCCGGGCAGCAACTGCGACTACGACACCGCGAAGGCCTTCCGCCGGGCGGGTGCCGAAGTGCGCAGCGAGGTGTTCTGCAACCTGACGGCGGAGGCTATTTTCGATTCGATCCGCCGGATGAAGGAGGCGATCGCTGCGTGCCATATCTTCGTGCTCTGCGGCGGCTTCTCGGCGGGCGACGAGCCGGACGGCAGCGGTAAATTCATTGCCAATGTGCTGAACAACAAGGATATTTCGGAGGAAATACATCGTCTGCTCGACCGGGGCGGTCTGATTCTGGGCATCTGCAACGGTTTCCAGGCGCTGGTCAAGTCGGGTCTGCTGCCCTACGGACGGCTGGGCCTGGTGACCCGGGAGTCGCCGACGCTCTTCCGCAACGACATCAACCGTCATGTGTCGCAGATCGTTTCGACCCGCGTGGCGACGACCAACTCCCCGTGGTTGTCGAGTTTCTCGGTGGGCGACATTCATTCGATCGCGGTGAGCCACGGCGAGGGCAAGTTCGTCGTGAGCGAGCCTTTGGCCCGCGAGCTGTTCGAGAACGGGCAGGTGGCGTTCCAGTATGTCGATGCCGAAGGCCGCGTGACGGCCGAAGCCCCGTACAATCCCAACGGATCGTACTATGCGATCGAGGGTATCGTGAGCCGCGACGGGCAGATACTCGGTAAGATGGGCCATACGGAGCGTTACGGGGAGAACCTCTTTAAGAACATCGCCGGAGAGAAGGTGCAGGACATCTTCACGAATGCGGTGAACTATTTCCGGAAAACAAAATAACAATTATAAAATACCAACCACTATGCAACAAGGCGAAATGCTTTACGAGGGTAAGGCCAAACAGGTTTTCCTGACGGACGATCCGGATATGATCCTGATTCACTACAAGGATGCGGCGACGGCGTTCAACAACATCAAAAAGGCCACGATCGAGAACAAGGGCGTGCTGAACAACCGGATCTCGACCCTGATCTTCGAATATCTCAACAAGCAGGGAATCAAGACTCACTACGTGAAGACCCTGAACGACCGCGACCAGTTGTGCCGCCGTGTGCGGATCATTCCGCTGGAGGTGATCGTCCGCAACGTCATCGCCGGCTCGATGGCCCAGCGTCTGGGTATCGAGGAGGGAACGAAGCCTTCGAACGTGATTTTCGACATCTGTTACAAGAACGACGAGCTGGGCGATCCGCTGATCAACGATCATCATGCGGTGGCGCTGGGTGTCGTAACCTACGACGAGCTGAAACAGATTTATGCCATGACCGCCCGGATCAACGAGGTGCTCAAGGAGCTTTTCGCCAAGATGAATATCAACCTGATCGACTTCAAGATCGAGTTCGGCCGCACGTCGGACGGCGAGATCGTTCTGGCGGACGAGGTGTCGCCCGATACCTGCCGGCTGTGGGATATGGCTACCAACGAGAAGCTCGACAAGGATCGCTTCCGTCGTGACTTGGGTAAGGTGCGCGAGGCTTACGAGGAGATCCTGGCCCGTCTGGAAAAAGTAATCAAATAAGTTCCGATGCACAAAGAGAGCATAATGCAGCCGATCTGCGACCGGGAGCTGCACGAGGAGTGCGGCGTTTTCGGCGTCGTGGGAGTGCCCGACGCAGCTAACCTGACTTACTACGGCCTTCATTCCCTGCAACATCGCGGGCAGGAAGGGTGCGGTATCGTAAGCGTTTCGAAGGAAGGGGCGATGCGGCGTGTCCGGGGCGAAGGACTCGTTACGGAGGTGTTCAACGAGGCGAAACTATCGACTCTTACGGGTGACATGGCTATCGGTCATGTCCGCTACTCGACGGCCGGAGGCGGCGGAACGGAGAATATACAGCCTTTTCTGTTCCATCATAATACGGGTGATTTCGCATTGGCCCACAACGGAAATATCGTCAATGCGGATCTGCTGCGCAACTACCTGGAGAACAAGGGCAGTCTTTTCCAGTCCACTTCGGACAGCGAAGTGTTCGCCCATCTTATCAAAAAGGAGGTACGCAACCACAACCGGCCCCGTATCTATTCGATCATCGAGGCGCTCAATATGCTCGAAGGAGCGTTCGCGTTTCTGGTGATGACGGCTAACCGCATCTATGCCTGCCGTGACAAACACGGTCTGCGGCCCCTTTCGATCGGCAAGTTGGGAGACGGCTATGTCGTCAGCAGCGAAACCTGTGCTTTCGAGGTGGTGGGTGCCGAATTCGTGCGTGACGTAGAGCCCGGCGAGATCGTTACGATCGACCGGCACGGCATCCGCAGCAGCGACTATTCGATGTTCAAGCGCCACATGATGTGTGCGATGGAATACATCTATTTCGCCCGCCCGGACAGCGACATCGAGGGCCGTAACGTGCACGCCTTCCGCAAGGAGTCGGGACGCTTGCTCTACAAGGAGGCGCCGGCAGACGCGGACATCGTGGTCGGTGTGCCCGATTCGAGTTTGAGCGCTGCCATGGGATACGCCGAAGCGAGCGGTCTTCCCTACGAGATGGGACTTATCAAGAACAAATACATCGGCCGTACCTTCATCCAGCCGTCGCAGTCGATGCGTGAGAAGGGCGTGCGGATGAAACTTTCGTCGGTGAGCGGTATCGTTTCGGGGCAGCGCGTGGTGCTGATCGACGATTCGATCGTGCGCGGTACCACCTCCCGGCGCATTGTGCGTCTGTTGCGTGAGGCGGGGGCCACGGAAGTTCATGTCCGCATCGCCAGCCCTCCGTTCAAGAATCCCTGTTTTTACGGTGTCGATACTTCGACGTACGAGGAGCTGCTGTGCGCCCGTATGTCGGTTCCGGAGGCGTGCGAGTATATCGGAGCCGATTCGCTGGCTTACCTCTCGCCCGATGCCTTGCTGAAGGCGGGCAATCGCTGCGAGTTGTGCATGGCCTGCTTCACGGGCAATTATCCGACGTCGCTTTACGGGACGATCGAGGAGGCGAACAAAAAAGAAAAATGTTAAACAAACCGCTCCGTTTTCGATCTGCTGTGTCAGGGAAGAACCTGTCCTGCATGCGTATTTCGAAAACATCGGGTGGAAATATTCAGGAAACAGCTAAAACCAACTATTGTTATGGCGGAAAGTTATGAAAAGGCCGGTGTGAACCTCGAGGCCGGATACGAAGTGGTGCGCCGCATCAAGAAACACGTGGCTTCGACCTCGCGGTTGGGCGTGATGGGTAACATCGGCGCCTTCGGCGGAATGTTCGATCTCTCGGCGCTGAATGTCAAGGAACCGGTGCTCGTGAGCGGTACCGACGGCGTGGGAACCAAACTCAAGCTGGCTTTCGAGATGGATAAGCACGACACGATCGGCATCGACGCCGTGGCTATGTGCGTGAACGACGTGCTGGCGCAGGGGGCCGAGCCGCTCTTCTTCCTGGATTATGTAGCCGTGGGGCACAACGAGCCTGCGAAGATCGAAGCGATCGTGGCGGGTGTGGCCGAAGGCTGCCGTCAGGCCGGCTGTGCACTCATCGGCGGCGAAACGGCCGAGATGCCGGGCATGTATGCCGGCGGCGAGTACGATATTGCGGGCTTCACGTGCGGCGTGGTCGAGAAGTCGCGCCTGATCGACGGTACGAAGGTGCGTGTGGGCGACGTGTTGGTGGGTATCGCGTCGAGCGGTGTCCATTCGAACGGTTTCAGCCTGGTGCGCAAGGTGGTTGCCGATGCAGGACTGGATCTTCGCAAGGCTTATCCCGAATTGGACGGCCGTGTGTTGGGCGAGGTGCTCCTGACGCCGACCAAAATTTACGTGAAACAGGTGCTCGAAGTGATCCGAGCCTGTAACGTGCACGGCATCAGTCATATCACGGGCGGCGGTTTCGACGAGAACATTCCCCGCATCCTGAGCGAGGGCCAGGGTATCGAGATTCACGAGGGGACGTGGGAGATCCTGCCCGTGTTCCGCCTGTTGGAGAAATACGGCAAGATCGCTCACCGCGAGATGTTCAATATCTTCAACATGGGTATCGGTATGGTGATCGCGGTTTCGCAGGATGAAGCTTCCGAAGTGATCGCCATTTTGGAGAAACAGGGCGAGAAAGCTTCGGTGATCGGCCGGGTGACGGATCGTCCGGGCGTGGAAATCCGATAGGGCGATGAAGACGATCGCAGTATTCGCCAGCGGAAACGGCTCCAACTTCGAAGCATTGGCTGCGGCTTGTGCCGACGGGCGCATTGCGGCTCGCATTGCCCTCATGGTCTGCGACAAGCCGGGGGCTTTCGTGAACGAGCGGGCTGCCCGTTACGGTATTCCGACCTTTACGTTCAACCCCAAAGAGTACCCTTCGAAAGCCGACTACGAACGGGAGATCGTCCGCAGGCTTCGGGCCGAAAGGGTCGAGCTGATCTGTCTGGCGGGGTATATGCGCATCCTTTCCGATGTGGTGCTGGAGGCGTACCGCGACCGGATTGTCAATATTCATCCCTCGCTGTTGCCTGCGTTCAAGGGGGCGCATGCCATTGCCGATGCCTTTGCTTACGGCGTCAAGGTCTTCGGTGTGACGATCCACTATGTGAACGGAGAGCTCGACGGGGGCCGGATCATCGCCCAGCGGGCTTTCGAGTATCTGGGGAGCGATCCAGAAGAGCTGGAAGCCCGGGTGCATGCCGTCGAACATCCGCTGTATGTGGAAACGGTGGCAAAGCTGGTTGCGGAGCAATAGGATCGCGGGAACGTCGCGGTTTAGTGCGGATTCGGACCTGGAAACACATCGTCGGACACCGTGAATAACGGCGACCGCGAGTCGAAAACGATAAAACTACGTATATATTAACGCGATCATATCCTTTAGTGTACCTCTTTGGAAATGCAGCGACCCTTTCCCTTTCGAGAAAGGATTAGGGGAAGGCGGAGTGGTAAATGCGGTCATTGGACCGCGAATAAGCGACTCTCGGATTCGATGTTGCGATCGTCGGAAATGGTATATTGAAAGATATGATTGCCTATATAAATTAGCAATATGAGAGCATTAATCAGTGTGAGCGATAAGACCGGCGTGGTGGAGTTCGCGCGCGGACTTCGAGAGCTCGGCTGGCAGGTGATCGCCACCGGCGGTACGATGAAACTGTTGGCTGAAAGCGGCGTGGAGGTGATCAACATCAGCGATGTGACGGGGTTCCCGGAGATCTGCGACGGACGTGTCAAGACGCTCCATCCCAAGGTGCACGGCGGCCTGCTGGCTCGCCGCGACGATCCGAACCACCTGAAAGCGTTGCGGGAGAACGGCATCGAGTTCATCGACATGGTGTGCGTGAATCTCTATCCCTTCCGTCAGACGATCGCCCGCGAAGGGGTGACGATGGACGAGGCGATCGAGAATATCGACATCGGCGGACCTTCGATGTTGCGCAGTGCGGCCAAGAACTACAAGGACGTGACCGTAGTGTGCGACCCGGCGGATTATGACACGATCCTTGCGGAGATTAGGGGATACGGCAATACGACTCCCCGATTGCGGTTGCAGCTCTCGGCCAAGGCATATACCCATACCGCCGAGTACGATGCGATGATCGCTACGTACATGCGTGAAAAAGCGGGGCTCGACGAGAAGTTGTTCCTGGAGTTCGATCTGGTTCAGCCGCTCCGCTACGGCGAGAATCCGCACCAGCAGGCCAAGTTCTACCGCAGCGGCGAACGGGTGCCCTATTCGCTGGCCTATGCCCGGCAGCTCAATGGCAAGGAGATGTCCTACAATAACATACAGGATGCCAACGCAGCCCTTGCGATCGTGCGGGAGTTCGATGAGCCGTTCTGCGTGGGACTCAAACATATGAATCCCTGCGGTGCTGCGGTGGGGCGGGATGCGGCGGATGCCTGGACGAAGGCTTACGAGGCCGACAAAGTGTCGATTTTCGGCGGTATCGTCGCCCTGAACCGACCTGTGACCCGTGAGGCGGCCGAATTGATGAAGCCGATTTTTCTGGAGATCATCATGGCCCCTTCGTTTACGCCCGAAGCCCTCGAAGTGCTCTCGACGAAGAAGAATCTGCGTCTGCTCGAAGTTCCGATGGAGAAGAGCGATGCGAAGCAGCGCCAGTTGGTGAGTGTGACGGGAGGATTGCTGGTGCAGGACCTCGACCTCGAAACACGTCCCGTGACGGCGGATATGTGCGTGACGGAGAAGCGGCCGACGGAAAGGCAGCTCGCCGATCTCGATTTCGGCTGGCGTATTGTCAAGCATGTGAAGTCGAACGCTATCGTAGTGGTGAAGGACGGTCGTACGCTGGGTGTCGGAGCGGGGCAGATGAATCGCATCGGCTCGGCGGAACTCGCGCTCAAGCAGGCCCATGCCCAGGGTGTGACCGAAGGGCTGGTACTGGCTTCGGACGGCTTTTTCCCCTTCGACGACTGCGTGAGCCTGGCGGCTGCGAGCGGCGTCGAGGCGATCGTGCAGCCGGGAGGCAGCGTCCGGGACGAGGATTCGATCCGGAAGGCCAATGAATCGGGTATTCCGATGTTGTTTACCGGGATGCGTCATTTCAAACATTAAACTGCGGATTTCGTGTCCGTCGGTCGGATTATTTTTTATGGACGATTTCCGAGCCGCTCTTTGCGGAAAGTGCGGTCGGGAATAAACGATAGGTTATGAAAGTTTTAGTCGTAGGCGGCGGTGGCCGCGAACATGCCGTCGTCGATGCGTTGTCGCGTTCGCCGCAGGTTTCGAAGATATATTGCGCTCCCGGCAATGCGGGTATCGCTCGTCAGGCCGAGTGTGTGCCGGTCAAGGATACCGATGTCGAGGGATTGCTTTCCCTTGCTCGTGAAAAAGAGATCGACCTCACGGTGGTAGGACCCGAAGCGGCGCTCGTGGCCGGTATCGTCGATCGCTTCCGTGAGGAGGGACTTCGTATTTTCGGCCCGACGAAGGCGGCGGCCCGCATCGAGTCGAGCAAGGAGTTTGCAAAAGATCTGATGGGGCGGTACGGTATTCCGACGGCCGGTTACCGGGCGTTCGACGATTACCGGAAGGCTTCGGAGTACGTTCGTTCGCGCCCTCTGCCCGCCGTCCTGAAATACGATGGTCTGGCTGCGGGAAAGGGTGTCGTTATCGCCCGGACGATGGAGGAGGCCGATGCCGCGTTGCGCGACATGTTGCTGGACGACAAGTTCGGCAAGGGACGTGTGGTCGTGGAGGATTTTCTGACCGGACCCGAATTTTCGTTCATGTGTTTCGTGTCGGGGCGCAAGGTGCTGCCGATGGTGCTGGCGCAGGATCACAAACGGGCGTTCGACGGCGATGAAGGTCCCAATACGGGCGGTATGGGAGCATACTCCCCGCTGCCGTTCATTACTCCGGAAGACGAGGCTTTCGCATTGGAAAAGGTGATGCAGCGCACGGCCGACGCTCTCTGCGACGAGGGATGTCCTTTCACGGGCGTGCTTTACGGCGGTTTGATGAAG
>OCQM01000328.1_pt1 | contig 10374 bp, 9 predicted proteins | sample 1538431 | NCBI WGS metagenome assembly OCQM01 (sample SAMN04571691, study PRJEB22368) | human gut metagenome | biome: human gut; material: stool | host: Homo sapiens | place: Luxembourg | collected 2012-06-29
GACCACCGAGATCTACACTCTTTCCCTACACGACGCTCTTCCGATCTAGCGTTTTATTCTTTCTCAAACACCAAGAACCGGAAGGCGATGTCCGTCGTCAATTCCGGGAGGGCGGCGAGGCGGGCCGCGCCGTCGCGGGGCGTCTTCCAGTAGTAGGGCGTCATGGCGAAAAGCGCTTCGAGCTGGGCAGCGGGCACCGTGATGGTGCCGGAGACTTCCCGCTCTCCAATGGGGCGGAAGCCCTCATAGGCCACCTGCTGCACCGGATTTTTGTAGGGCGTATCGTAGAGGATCGCCTTCATCTGGTACAGATGCTCCGCGCCGGGCACCACATAGATCATCCGCCCGCCGGGGCGCAGGACGCGGAGGAACTCCTCCCGCGCAAAGGGCGAGAAGCAGTTCAGCAGCAGGTCGGCCCAGCCGGTGCGGACGGGCTGGGCAAAGCTGGACGCCACGGCGTACCGGGCTGCGGGCAGAGCTTTGGCGGCCCAGCGGACCGCCGGTTTTGCGATGTCGAACCCGGCCAGCGCCAGCGGCTGTTCCGCCGCTTCGAACTGCCCGGCGATGCACCGGTCATACCAGCCCTCGCCGCAGCCCGCATCCAGCAGGTGCAGCGGCGCATCCGGCGCGGCGGGCTGGCCGTATTCGAGGCAAAGCTTGCCCAGCGCCTGACCAAAGATGCCGTAGTACCCCCCGTTGAGGAAGGCGCGGCGGGCGGCGACCATCTCCTTGCTGTCGCCGGGGGCCTTGGTGCGCATACTCTGCACCGGCAGCAGATGCCAGTAGCCCTCCTTGGCGCGGTCAAAGCAGTGGCCGGAGGGGCACTTCAAGTCCCGCTCACCGGTCAGCGGCCCGCCGCACAGCGGGCACTGCCACGGCTCACATTTCATCGCTGTGATCCTCGATGGGGGCCGTTGCACCGCCGTGGGCGTTCATATACTCCTCGAAGTTGGTGAACTTCTGCTGCGGCGGGCGGCGGCTGATGAGCACAAGGCCCGGATCTTCGTCCCGGCTGGGGGCGGCGGCACGGCCGCGCCCGCGGGAGGTCTCCTGCTTGGGGGCGCGGGGCGCACGGGCGGGCTGGCTGCTGCGCTCACTGCGGGGTTTGCCGCTCTGGGCACTGTTCTGGGCCGGGCGGGCAGCGCGGTCGCCGTTACGCTCCGTGCGCTCATTGCGGCTGCCGCGGGCCGGGCGGCTCTGGCCGTTCTGGCCGTTCGGCTGGGCATTGCGGCGGTTCTGGCCGCTGCCCTGTTCGCTCTTGGCGTTGTTCGCTGCCGGAGCGGCCTTGGCGGCGGGCTGAGCCGGGGCGGCCTTCTTCACAGGGCGGAGCGGCGTTGCCTCCGGGGCGCTCACGAAGTGGGGGTCAAACTTGGGCTGCGCATTGCTGCCCCGGTTGGGGGCGGCACTGTCCTCGCGGCGGGGGCGGTTATTATTGGAACGGCGGTTTTCATTGCGCCCGCCGGAAGTTCGCTTCTGATTTTCGTCCATGGATGGTTCCTCTTTCGGTTGAGATTTCAACGGCTGCTTTTCTGCGGCCGGTTTTTCTTTTTTGGGTCTGGCCGGTTTCACGGCCTTGGCGGGCTGTTCCGGCTTGGCAGCCGGGGCTTCGGCTCCCGCCTTGGGCTTTTTGCCCCGCACCGGCGGCTCCTTCTTGGCGGGGGCGGGCACACCGTCCCACGGGTGGCCGGACACCACCGGGATCTTCTGGCGGTTCAGCTTTTCGATGCCGGCCAGATACTCCTGCTCCTCCGGGGCGCAGAAGCTGACGGCGGTGCCGTCTGCGCCCGCGCGGGCCGTGCGGCCGATGCGGTGGACGTAAGTTTCCGGCACTTCGGGCAGGTCGTAGTTGAAGACATGGGACAGCTCGCTGATGTCGATGCCGCGGGCGGCGATGTCGGTGGCGACCAGCACCTTGGTCTGCCCGGCCTTGAAGCCTTCCAGCGCGGCCACACGGGCGGACTGGCTCTTGTTGCCGTGGATGGCGGCGGCAGAGATGCCCTGCTTGTTCAGGTCTTTTGCGATCTTATCCGCGCCGTGCTTGGTGCGGCTGAAGACCAGCGCGTTCTGCACCGGTGGATTCAGGTTCTGGATGAGCCACGGCAGCAGGAATTTCTTGTTGCCCTTCTCGACGAAGTACAGGCTCTGGTGGATGCGGTCCACCGTGCTGGACACGGGGTCCACCTTGACGAAGGCGGGGTCGTGCAGGATGCCCGCCGCCAGCTGCTCGATCTCCTTGGGCATGGTGGCGCTGAACATCAGGTTCTGGCGCACTTTGGGCAGCTTTGCGATGACCTTCTTCACGTCATGCACAAAGCCCATGTCCAGCATCCGGTCGGCCTCGTCCAGCACGAAGATCTCGATGCTGCCGAGGTCGATGAGCCCCTGCCCCACAAGGTCGTTCAGGCGGCCGGGGCAGGCGATGAGGATATCGACGCCCTTTTTGATGGCTGCCACCTGCGGAGCCTGACCCACACCGCCGAAAATGACGGTGCTGCGCAGGGAGAGGTACTTGCCGTACATTTCAAAGCTCTCGCCGATCTGCAGAGCCAGCTCACGGGTGGGGGTGAGGATCAGGGCGCGGACGGCCCCTTTCTTCTTCGCAGGGTTCGCGGTCAGGCGGTCGAGCATGGGCAGCGCAAAGGCTGCGGTCTTGCCGGTGCCCGTTTGGGCGCAGCCCATCAAGTCCCTCCCGGCCAGCACCGGCGGGATGGCCGATGCCTGAATGGGCGAGGGGGATTCGTAACCCGCCTCCGCAACGGCACGCAGCAGCGGGGCGGACAGATTCAGTTCGTTAAAAGTCATGGTTCTCCTGTATCAATAAAATGTTTCCCTCTTTGCCAGAAGCTCCCCCTGCTGGGGGAGCTGGCATTCCGTAACGTTTATTCTTTGATCTTACGGCACTCAATGTAGTACCGCTTTTCCTCCGCATGGCCCATGCTGAAGGTCTTGCGGGGCAGCACGCCGCCCATCACGATGCCTTTGAACAGGTCGCTCTTTTCAAAGGGCGGCAGCAGGAAGGCCACGCCGCCCTGCTGTTTGCACAGGGCACGGACGGCGGGCTCGTCGTGGACGTAATCCACGCGGGCCTCGATGTGGCGGGCCATAAAGTATTCGATGAAGGTGTCGATGGTGCCGACGGTCAGGGGCGCGATGGGGCGCTCGAAGCTGAGCACGTTGGCAATGTGGGGGCCCGCCAGCGTAAAGGACTGCTGCTTGGCATCGCCGAAGCAGATACCCGCGTTGTTGGAGTCGCTCCACGCGATGAGGGCCAGCAACACCGCGCCGCAGTCCACATTGAACAGCACGCGGTGGATGGGCTCGATCTCAATGGCCGGGGAGTGGACGTTGCACACCTCGGCAAGGCACCACCGGGCCGGGTGGTGTTCCCGCTGCTCCGGGGTCAGGGTGGGCTTCAGCTCCTCCCAGCAGGCCTTGGCGGAAGCCAGCGAGTGATTGCCGTCGCCGACGGCCAGCGTCAGCGGCGCGGCCCCCTTGGCCTCCGGGTATTTGGCGTCAAAGGCTTCCTGACTGCCCAGTTGCTGCAAGGCGGCGTCGATCTGGGCCAGCAGCGCCGGGTCCTCCACGGCCCAGCCCGCAACGTGGCCGCCGCCCAGCATCAGTTCGCCCTCGTAGACTTTGCGCAGCTGCGCCTTTTTCTCACCGATGGGCTCGATGAGGGTGCAGTCCGGGTCGTCGGCCAGCATCATGATGTGGGGCGTTTCGAGGCTGGCCCCCCGCCGGACGGCCATCCGGGGCGGGATGCGGCTCTCCACCGTGTGCTCGCTGGGGCGGATGTCCGCCTTGGCGCCCTCGGCGTAGCTGTAGGCTTCGAGGTCGATCTTGCCCACGAGGCCCTGCCGCACCCGGCCGCTCTGCTCGGTGCGCTCCACGTAGATGAAGCCGTCCACGGCGCGGGTCAGCACCGACTGGGTGTATTCGTCCATGGCCGCATGGATCGTTTCGATCTTCCGGGGGACATCCTCGTCTTCCAGATACACTTCCGGCAGGATCAGGTTCAGCGCACTGGGTGAACCTGCCGCTGCCCATTCCGCCTTTTCCCAATAGGAGCGGTCGCTGGTGAACTGGTCACAGGCCACGCAGCCCCACTGCTCCAGTTTGATCTGCTCCGACGGCAGCAGAATATGTGCCGGGGAAAAGCAGGGTGTTTTTTTCATATCACATTCCTCCCTCTCATGAAAGGGTTTCGCAGGTTCATTCAAAAATTCCAGCCGTCGAGTCCCGCACGACGACATGTTCCGCACCCGCCTCAGTCTGGCTCTGGACAAGGGCGGTGTGCTCCTCGTCGGTCATGGTGGAAGCCGAGGGCACCCGCACCAGCAGGTTCTTCACGCCCAGCTCCACCGCCGGGACGCCCAGCGTCGGGGAGGTGCCGGTCACCTCGGCCAGTGTATAGCTGTACCAGAGGGTCACGCTGCCGCCGAAACGCTGTTCCCACGCGGTGATGTCTGCCGTCAACTGGTCGGCGCGGCCCACACCGTTGGTGGAGCCGTAGTCCTGCTTGCTGCTGGTAGAGGAGGGGAACTGGACATTTTCCAACACGATCTGGTCAAAGCCCGCCGTGTGCAGCTCGTCGATGAGGTCGCCGATGTACTGCACCGCCTCGGCGGCATAGGGGTTCAGCCACGGATTGCCGCCAGCGGACGCCTTATTGTCCAGCCAGAGGTACTCCTGATTCTTATACCGGATGGCCATGGCGTGATCCACGCGGGCACCGGCGGGGTCCCGGAAGGCGGCAAGCTTCGCCACCGGGATCAGGCCCTCGTCCTTGAAGATGGAGGCCACCTTGGCCGGGTCCACCGTCACGCCGGCAGGGCTGGCCGCTGCGGCGGGCACCTGCGAAGCGTAATAGACGGCGCCGGCGGCATCCTTCAGGGTGACGACCGCGTACTTCGCGCCCTGCGCAGCGAGCTGCTGGGCTGCGGCGCGGATGGCGGCATCATCGGTCAGGGTCGTGAGGTCGGCCTCTGCCCAAGCGCCCTCCACGATGGCGGTGCCGTCCACAGCGGGGGTCACCACCTCCGGCTGGGCCTCCGAAGAAGCTGCCGGTTCCTCCGCCACGGACGACGCCGTGCTCTCGGCTGCGGACGAAGCGCTCCCGCCCGCCGGGGAGGAGGCGGAAAGATCCCGGTTGCGCACGACAGTGTACCACGTATGGGTCGCCCAATCCAGCACATGCGGCGCGGCCACCCATGCAGCGGCCAGCACCACGAGGACCAGCACCGCGATGCCAATGCCCTTTTTCACCCGCATCTCGCGGCTGTAAAAGCTGCGCCGGTAGCGCTTGACCTTCTGGCGTTTTGGATATTTTGCCATAATGAACCACCCTCCCTTGGGGTCTTTACAAGATCACGGAATGGCCGGTAAAGCCATAGATGGCCAGCGCCAGCACACCGATGTAGATCAGCGTGATGGGCAAGCCGCGAAACGCTTCCGGGATGGCCCGGCTGCGCAGACGATTCTGGGCTTCCGTCACCAGCATGACGGCCAGCAGATAGCCGAGGCCGCTGCCAAGGCCGAAGCCGATGGACTGCTCCAGCGTAAAGCTCTGGGTGCGCTCGACCAGAACGGTACCCAGCACGCCGCTGTTCATGGCGGCAATGGGCAGGATGCGGATGAGCTGGCCGCTGCGCGGGCCCTTGGCCAGCTTCAGGACCACCAGCTCAAACAGGCAGACCACCGCGATGCACGCAAGGTACACCACCGGGCGAAGCTGGGCGCGGTTGGGCAGCGGGGCGAGGAGGCGGCCCGCATAAAAGGCCAGCGGAGCCACCAGTACCTGCGTGATGCAGAGCATCAGCGCGAACCACCAGCTGCTGGTCCGCTTGTCGCCGACCAGTTGGACAAGGCGGGAAACGCCGAGGCCGCGGGTGAAGATGGCATTCTGGGCAAAGATGGCCAGCACCGCGTAGCTGAAGAACACGCCCACAAGATGCAGCACTTCGCTCATTCTTTCTCCTCCTTCCCGCTCTCTTGGCTCTGGGGATGTACGGCCAGATAGCCGCGCGCCTCATTTTTCAGGTATTCGCGCTGTTTGCGGGCCAGCGCACGCCAGACGGCGCACACCACGCCCAGCACGATGAAGCCGCCCGCCGGCATACTGGCCATGGGCAGGATGGAGCGGCTCAGCTCCACGCCGAACACGGTGCCGAAGGCCAGCCACTCGCGGACGCAGCCAAGGATCAGCAGGAGCAGCGCGTAGCCCAGCGTGATGCGCAGACCTTTCGAAACAGCCTTGTGCATGGACTCCTGCACCCGGCCAAACCGGTAGGTCAGCAGCGGCTCCACCACCAGCATGGGCAGGTAGACGCCCATCGTCAGCAAGTCGGTGCCGAACAGCATGTTCAGGATGGGGTAGGCGGCGAGGTAGACCACCGCCGCACTGCCGCTGTACACAAAGGCACGGGGCAGCAGCTTCTTTTCCAGCTCCTCCGGCTCCGGGCGCTCGTCCCGCAGCGGGCACAGGCGGCTCAGAAGGCACGCCAGCATCCGGGAAGGCGTCAGCAGCAGGGCCACGGCCACCGCCAGCATCGCGGCGTTTTTGCCCGAAGTGGCAAGGACCACCAGCGGAGCCAGACCCATGCCCTGCATCACGACAGGGTTGTTTTTGAAAATGCGGTCATGGTGCGCGAACTTTTCGGGGTCGCGCGCGATCGCTTCGGCAATATGACGTCTCATTCCGCATCCTCCTTCCGGTTCAGCAGCCGATAGAGGCGGGTCTCGGTGCGGTCCAGCCAGCCGGAAATGCTGTTGACCGTGAGCAGCGCAAAGCAGACGCCCGTATCATAGACGCCGAAATAGCGGAACCCCATGGTCGCGGCACCCACCAGCACGCCGTACAGGATGCGGCCGATGCGGTGGTGGGCGCAGGTGTAGGGCTCGTTGAGCAGGAACACCGCGCTGAAGAGCATCGCGCCGGTCAGCAGCTCGTCCCGCACACACTGCAAACGGGAGAGCAGACCTGCCGCGAAAGAGGCGTCCATCAAACCCACCTGACGGGGGAAGAAGAAGGCAATGAGGGCGCTCGTCACCAAGAAACTGACGGTCGCGCTCAGGCGGGTATCCTTCTGCAGCCAGAGGAAGAACCCGCACGCCAAGATCACCAGCGCAGCACCGGTGCCCATGGGGGCAGCGTACTCGCCCAGCCCCAGCGACAGGGAGCCGATGTTCAGGATGCCGCCGCTGCGCAGAGTCTGGGAGACGGTGTCGGACACCGGCACGCCGGAAGCATCCCACAGCGGGATGTTCGTGTAGGGCTGCGGGTAGCGGAACACCTGTTCCGGCCACGACACCGCCGCCACCGTGTAGCCGAGAGCAGCCGGATTGAAAGGATAGCTGCCGTAGCCGCCGAAGACCTCCTTGCCGATAAGGACACCGGCCAGCACGGCGGCGATGAGGACGTACCAGTCCACCGTCACCGGCATCAGCAGCGCGATGAGGAGGGCAAAGCTCTCGTTGGAGCAGTCCTTGGGTTGGTAGACGCGGCGGCGGAGCAGCGAGACCAGACGGTCGCAGAGGTTGCCGGTCAGCAGGGCCGCGCCGCAGAGCAGCATCGGCCGCAGCCCGTACAGGAAGCAGGACACGCACAGCAGCGGCACCACCATCCAGCAGAGGTGCTTGTAGTAATGGCCGGTCTTGGCCAGCTCCCGCTCCTGCGCACGGATCAAAGTTTCATCCATGGTGCGGCTCCTCTCACAGAGCGGCCAGACGGCGCACAGCGGCCGCCGGGTCGGCTGCGCCGAAGACGGCGCTGCCCGCCACGAGGATGTCGGCCCCCGCTTCCACGCACAGGGGCGCGGTGGTGTCGTCCACACCGCCGTCCACTTCCAGCAGGAAGTGAGCGCTGCGCTTGGCCCGCTCTTCCCGCAGCCAGCGCAGCTTTTCCAGCGCCGAGGGCATGAACTTCTGCCCGCCAAAGCCCGGCTCCACGCTCATCACCAGCACAAGATCCAGCTGGTCGAGGTAGGGGCTGAGCGCCTCCGGGGCGGTGCCCGGCTTGATGGTCAGGCCCACCTTGCAGCCCTGCGCCTTGATGGCGTCGATGGTGGCTTGGATGTCGTCCTCGCATTCGAGGTGGAAGTTCTGCAAGGTGGCACCGGCCTTGGCGAAGGGTTCCGCGTAGGCCAGCGGATGACTGATCATCAGGTGGACATCGTAGAAGGCGGCGGGCATCCCCTTGTGGAGGCTTTTCAGCACCGGCACGCCGAAGCTGATGTTCGGCACAAAGTGGCCGTCCATCACGTCGTAGTGCAGCATCTGCGCTCCGGCGTCCAGAACCATCTGGCAGTCGGCACCCAGCTTGGTAAAATCAGCCGAAAGGATCGAAGGACTTACAATCGTCATGTTCGTTTGTACTCTCCGTTATTTTTACGAAAAATTTTGCTATTTGGCCCGGTTCTGTCGCTCCTGTGCAGACAGAATTCAGGGTAGACATAGCTATCTTTATTTTACATGAAAACACGCAAAAAATCAAACCCACAGCCGTGTTTTTCACGGAAAAGACGCAAAAATCCATTTCGCGGCCCCGGCGATACAAAAAGCAGCCAAGCCGCTCCCGGATGCGGAGCAGCCTGACTGCGCAGATTTTAATCGACCGGTTTCATGCTGGCGGGGTCTTCCACCGGCACCGGGCGGCCCGATTCGTCCGGCAGACGCTTGATCTCGCCGGGGTTGGGCGGGCAGGTGGGCAGGGTGAAGACGAACTGGCACCACTCGCCCTGCTGGCTCTCGACCCGGATCTGGCCGCCGGACAGGTTGACCAGCACCTTGCAGATATTCAGGCCGAGGCCCGCGCCCCGCGCATGGAGCCCGCGGGACTTGTCTTCCTTATAGAAGCGTTGGAACACATGGGGCAGCGCCTCCGGGCTGATGCCCTGCCCGGAGTTCCAGATGGAAACTTCCACCTCCGGGCCCAGCTTCTCGACCTTGAACTTGATGGTCCCGCCCGCCGGGGTGAACTTGATGGCATTATCCAGCAGGTTGTACGCGACCTGATGGATCAGATCCGGGTCGGCGTAGACGAGGACTTTCTCGTCCATGGTCAGGCCCTCCAGCTCGATCATGCCGTCGTTGATCCGCTGCTCGGCCGAAAGAGCCACGCCGGTCAGGGTCTCCCAGATGTTGAACATCCGGGCGTTGACCTGATATTCGCCGCTCTCCAGCTTGGACAGATCCAGCATGTTCTGGATCAGCCGGGCAAGGCGGCCCGTCTCCTCCGAGACGAGCTGCAAATAGTGGTTCTGCATATCGGGCGGGATGGTCCCGTCCAGAATGCCGTCGATGAAGCCCTTGATGGTGGTCATCGGGGTGCGCAGCTCGTGGGCGATGTTGCCCATGAACTGCCCACGGGAGTTGTCGTTGGACTGGATGTTCTCCGCCATCCGGTTGAAGGTGTTGGCCAGATCGGCCACCTCGCCTTCGCCCTCCACGCCCTCGACCCGGACGGAGAAATCGCCCCCGCCGAACCGCTGGGCCGCATCGGTGATCTTCTGGAGCGGGTCGGTGAGCCGCCGCATCAGGAAGGAGGTCACCACGCTGGCGCACAGCAGCATGATGCAGGCCGAGAAGAAGAAGTTCGACCCGAACTCTTCCTTGAAGGCCGTTAGCCGTGCGCCGGAGGAGCAGAGAAACAGATACCCGCTGCACACGCCCTGCGCATCCCGCGTCTGCCGGACGGAGACGTAGCTCTTTTCGGTCAGCACGCCGTCCAGCGTGCTCAGCACATGGTAGGGCTTATCCTCCCCCACCTTGGCTATCAGCTCTTCGGGCACAGTCTCCTTGGCCAGCAGCTCCGGATTGGACGTGATGAGAACGCTGCCGTCCTCATCGGTGAAAAAGAGGTAGGCCTCCGCGCTCTCGCCGATGATCACCAGCTTGTCGCTCAGCGCATCCAGCTCGTCGCCGCCGGGCAGCGCCGCCTGCTGCACCACGTAGTCCGCCGCCCGCTGGGTGACCTCGGCCACGCTGTCCAGCGCCTCGTAGCGCTCCTGCGCGAAATAGCGGTTGAACAGGACCCATTCCGAGAATCCCATCACCGCCGTGCCCAGCACCAGAAGGGTTGCCACCATCGAAAAGAAGGTGACGGAAATACTTTTGCGCATTACTGACGCACCTCGAACTTATAGCCCACGCCCCAGACGGTCTTCAGCTCCCACTTGTCGGAAGCGCCGGACAGCTTCTCGCGCAGACGCTTGACGTGGACATCGATGGTGCGGCTGTCGCCGTAATACTCGAAGCCCCAGACCTCGTCCAGAAGCTGATCGCGGGTGTAGACCCGGTTGGGGTGAGATGCCAGACAGTTGAGCAGCTCCAGCTCCTTGGGGGGAGCCTCCACCACCTTGCCCTTGACCCGCAGCT